>DSLFC04101__coassemble_498_pt1 | contig 26426 bp, 24 predicted proteins | sample DSLFC04101__metabat2_low_PE_049 | metagenome-assembled genome bin DSLFC04101 | reverse complement strand
ATCAGGCCCTTATAGGGCCAGTGCAAGCCACCGGCTTCGCCGGTGGTCTTGACTGTTCTTTTCAGACGTTCCGGGCCGCATACAGGGCGGCACCCAGGGCGGCCTCCTCCTGATAGACAGAGCAGGTCATGGGGCACTGGAAAACCTGCTCAAATACCTTTTGCAGCCAGGGATTTTTCCGCAGACCGTTTCCGGAGCCGATCATCTGCACAGGCCGTTTCCCGCCGGCCTCCAGAAAACTCACATACATTTGCTGCAATTCCCGGGCCATGCCCTCCATCACGCTCCAGGTCAGGTGGGCGGGGGTGAAGTTGTTTTCATCCAACCCGGTGATGCTGGCCCGGCGGGCCGGGTCTGCCCGGGTCCCCTGGAAGGTGGTGTCGCAGCAGGGAAGGTTGTCCAGGTCCTGGGTGTTCTCCAGCATCCGGGCCATGGCCTCATAGGCGGGGATGTCCTGGCCGGTCACCATTTGCACCGTCTGACGGAAAAACCGCTCCAGCAAGGCGTAGCTTCTGCCGCCGCAGAGGGACGCGCCCACCAGCAGCCAGCCGCCGCCGGGGAAGGGCCGGGTTTCCAGTCCTCCGGTTTGCAGATACACCGGGGAAAACACCGAAACCTGACCGCCGGTTCCCATGTTCACCAGCAGCACATCCCGCTTTCCCCCTGTTGCGCCCAGAAAGCTGGCCTGGTTGTCTCCGATGGCTGCATAGACCGGGATTCCCAACTTTCCAACCCCCAGCAGGGGCGTCTGCGCCAGTTGGGGCAGCAGAGCGGGATTCATTTCTGCCTTTTCCATGGCGGCAGTGTCAAAGCATCCCCGGACACAGTCAAAAATGCCCAGACTGGCGGCGTTGGTTGCATCCAACCGGGGGAAGACTGTTCCTGCCAGGCCCATGGCAATATAGTCGGAGATGGTGCAGAAGGTCACCGCTTCCCGGGGAACCAGATGGCTGCGTTCATTGTAAAAATGGGTTGCCAGCCCGTAGCCGGTGGAAAGGGGGTACCCGGTGCGCTCCGACAAATGGCTGGCCCAGGAGGTGCGCTGGTCAAAGGGAAGATCGCCCCGGCCATCCTGCCAGGTGTACAGGGGACTGACCGCCCGGCCCTGGGCGTCCAGGTAGACAATGCCGTGCATCTGCCCGGTGACCCCAATGGCCTGCACGTCGGGAAACCGGCTCAGCAATTCCCGGAGACAGTGTTCCACCTTCTGCCTGATTTTTTTCGGGTCCTGGATCCGTTCCCAGGGTTTCCCCGGAAGAAAGGTGTCGTTTTTGATGTTCATTGCCTCTGCAACCCCGGAACCGGAATCCCGGATGACAGCGGAGATGGTGGTGGTTCCGATATCAATGCCCAATGTTTTCATATGCCCTGACCCCAATCTCGTTTCTTCCGACCGGCAAGCCCAATTCCGCCGGTCAATGGCGTTTTTCCTGACCTTAGTATATACCCTGTGGGGGGCAGATGCAAGAAATTCCGTCTTCGGAGCACCAACAAATCCCGGATGCCCCGGACCGTTGGCACAGAGGGAGCTCATGGGGCGGCAAAGGGACTTGGATGGTGCTCCGCCGGGACACATACCTGGCGGGATAACCTTTACAGACTGCAAGTGTAAAACTTGTCCCCCCTGCGGAGGGACAAATGATCGGCAGACAGCAAAAGCTTGTCGGAAAGCTCCGCATGGATTTCCCGACAGCTGCAGGAACGGCGGGCAGGATTATTCCTGCCCGCCGTCCCAGTGAAGATAGAGGAGAAACAATGCGGAAGAAGACGCACTGTTTGAGTCGGTTTTGGTCGGAAGGGAAAGGCTGTTTCCCGGATTCCGTATTTCCAGTTTAGCAAAAATGAGCCTGGGTGTATACGTTAAAAAATGTTCAATACTATAATATTTCGCTCAATTTAAGGGCGAATAGAGATATTTATATTGAATTATTGTTTATTTTTGCTAAAATAGAATGGAAATTGGTAATTCCTTCCAGGAAAGGAGCCCGCCATGGAACCCATCTACAGCAACTATTCTCCCACCTTTCTGTACGTGGACAAATACCGCTTTCCCAAGGAGTGGGTGAACCAATCCAACCAGATTCCCTATTGCATGCTGCGCTATATCTGCGCCGGTTCTGCGGATTTTGTGGTGAACGGAGAGCCGTTCCTTGTCCGGCCGGGAGAGGTGTTTTACATTCCACAGGGGGCACAGCTGTACTGCGCCGCCCGGGAGGAAATTGAGTTTATCAGCATCCGCTTCATTGGTTCCATTCAGCTGCAGGACGATGATATGCTTTACCGGCTGTGGAACATTGGGCGGCAGTACGATGTTCAGGACCAGCCGGAGATTGCCCAGTGGTTTGAAAAAATCTATCACAGCGCCATTTCACGGGCCAAGTACAAGCGCCTGGAGACCCGGGGGTACCTGAACCTGATCTGTGCGGCCCTGGCTCGCCGATCTGCCCAGGAGGAGGAACAGGAGGAGACGGTCCGCGCGGACCGGGTGATGATGGAGTCCATGCACGACATGAAATACATCCGCAAGCGTGCCCTGGCCTCCCACAACAAGACAGACCCCCGGATTCAGGCGCTGGTGGATTACCTGACGCTGCATCCGGAGATCAACCTGACCCGGGAGCAGATGTGCCAGATGTGCGACGTCAGTGAAAGCACCCTGCGCCGGCTGTTCAAGACGTACATGGGAAAGAGCATCTATGAGTTCATCAAGGAAACCAAGATCCTCTACGCCTCCCATCTGCTCATGACCACCAATGTTCCCATTTCGGAAATTGGCTATCGGGTGGGGTACGAATCCCCCAGTTATTTTACCAAAACCTTCCGGGAGATTTTTGGCGTGAGCCCGCAAGAATACCGAAAAAGCTCCAGAGAAGCCTGATGTAATTGTTAATATTTAACAAGAAACGTATATGCCGTTTGTGCAAAATAGAAATATACGATTATAATATGACGGATTTCTTATAGTATTGGTACAAAACTGTGTTGCAGGAGAATTTGAGTTTCCCCTATAATAGGGCCAGAAGCAAGAAACAGATTGTAGGCTGTTTCTGAAAACAAAAACAACAAGGAGGAAAACAAATGAAAACGAAAAGACTGCTGGCCATCCTGCTGGCTCTGGTGATGCTGCTGTCCCTGGCAGCCTGTGGCGGAACAAACGGGACCACAGAAACCCAGGCTCCTGCGGGCGGCAATGAGACGGCTGCTGCCGAGGAAGCCCCTCAGGAACTCAGCGGTGAAATTACTTTCTGGCATTCTTTCACGCAGGGCCCCCGTATGGAGAAGATTCAGGCGGCGGCAGATGAGTTTATGGAACTTCATCCCGGCGTCACCATCACCATCGAGACTTTCTCCTGGGCTGATTTTTATACCAAGTGGACCACCGGCCTGGCCTCCGGCAACGTGCCGGACATCAGCAGCACCATTGCATCCCAGCTGGTGGAAATGATCGATGCAGAAGCGGTGATTCCGGTGGACGACCTGATCGATGAAATCGGACGGGATAAGTTCTACGAGAATGCGCTGACCGAGATGACCGCAGCGGATGGCAGCTGCTACGGCGTGCCGCTGTACCTGAATACGGAAGCCATGTGGTACCGGAAGGATCTGCTGGAGAAGTACAATCTGGAAGTTCCCACCACCTGGGAAGAACTGTACGAGGCAGCAAAGATCATCACCGAAGGGGAGAACGGGGAAGTTTACGGCCTGGCCATGCCCATGGGTACCAATGATATGTTGGCAACCCGTTGGCTCCACCTGTATGTCCGCTCCGCTGGAGAGACCCTGATCACGGAGGACGGCAAGGCCAATCTGACCAGCCCCACTGCCATCGATGGCATCAACTACTGGGTCAAGGTGTTCAATGATTGTTCTCCCGCCGATGCCATGAACTACAACACCCTGGACGAGGCTACCTTGTATTATCAGGGCAAGCTGGCGTTTGACTTCAACACCGGATTCCATATCAGCGGTGTGGAATCCAACCGTCCCGACCTGATGGAGTATATCGACTGCGCTGCCATTCCCCGGGTAAACGAGGGCGATCCCGAAGTGGGATGCGAAACCAACACCACGCCGCTGGTGATCTGGGAGAACTCGGAGCACCCCGAAATCTGCAAGGAGTTCATTAAGTTCTTCTATGAGGAAGACCGTTATGTGGACTTCCTGCTGTCTGTACCGGTGGGCATGATGTCCGGTCTGAAGGGCGTGACCGACAGCGAGGTTTACCAGTCCAACCAGACCGTGCAGGATTTCAAGCACGCGGACGAGGTCCTGAACAAGATGCTTTCCGGCAGCACCTCCATCGGAATGGAGTATGGTCCTCGTGCTGAGGCGGGCCTGCTCACCTCCCAGCGGGTGATTGAAGAGATGTTCCAGGACATCATCATCAACGGAACGCCGGTAGAGGAGGCCGCACAGGCGGCGGAAGACCAGCTCAACGAGCTGTTCGAAACAGTCGGGTAACCAAACTTGGAACTGTGGCGAGGATCTTCCTCGCCACAGACTTTGAGAGGAGAATGATGTAATGTACAAACGCTTAGACAAGTTGCGTCATTCCGGAGTATGGTTTATTCTGCCTGCTGTCCTTGTTATTGCAGTACTTCTGGTTTACCCGGTTGCCTCCAGTTTCTTTTACAGCTTTACATCAAAGCACCTGATTAAAGCAAAATGGAATGTGGTATGGCTTGACAATTATCTTTCCATCTTGTCAGATGAAGATTTTTGGCGCTCCCTGCTGACGAATATCAAATGGACCGCGATTTCCCTGAGCTGCCAGCTGATTATCGGCTTTACTGCGGCTCTTGCTCTGGAACGCATCAAACACGCAAACGGACTGTATCGCACACTGCTGATTGTTCCCTGGGCGTTTCCCTCCATTGTCATTGCACTGTCCTGGAAGTGGATTCTGAACGGTGTTTCCGGATTCCTGCCCCATTTGCTGGTTAAGCTGGGAATCTGCGATACGATTCCCCAATTCCTGAGCAGCGGCGATCTGGCATTCTGGACCCTGATTTTTATCAATACCTGGTTCGGCGCTCCGCTGATTATGGTCAACGTGCTGTCTGCGCTGCAAACCATCCCCAAGGACCAGTATGAAGCCGCACAGATTGACGGCGCCAGTTCCTGGGATTCCTTCATTCACATTACGGTGCCCCATATCAAAACCGTGGTGGGCTTGCTGGTTGTTCTGCGTACCATCTGGGTATTCAACAGTTTTGATATGATCTACCTGATTACAGGCGGCGGACCCGGCGGCACAACCCAGACGGTTCCCATCTACGCCTATAACATCGCCTGGGGCCTGAAGCAGCTGGGCAAGTCTTCCGCAGTGACCATTCTGCTGCTGATATTCCTGCTGGCAATATGTGCCATCTACTTCCGGATTCTGGATAAATGGGAAAGGGAGGATGCGTAATGGAAAGAAAAAAACGGATTCTCCGAAGAGGCTGGTTCAGCGGCTGCGTCAGCTATCTCTACCTGACGATTCTGGCCGTGATAGCGGTATTCCCTTTGGCCTGGGTGCTGCTCTCTTCTGTGAAGAGCAAGAGCGATCTGGCGTCGGACCCACTGGCGCTGATCCCCAAGGTGTTCACCGCAGAGAACTACCACATTGTCTTTGAGCAGATGAACTTCGGCAACAATGTGCTCAACAGTATCTTCATCGCAGGGGGCACAACCCTGATTGCCATTGCCATCTCCTGCCTGGGGGCCTACGGCATCGTCCGCTACTGCCCCAGAATCGGAAAGGCCATTACCCGGGTTCTGATTACCACCTATATGTTCCCGCCGATTCTGCTGGCGGTGCCCTACTCCATCATCATGGGAAAGATGGGCCTGATGAACAACCGGTTTGGCCTGATGGTGGTGTATCTTTCGTTCTCGGTTCCTTATGCGATCTGGCTGCTGGTGGGCTTTTTCAAGACCGTGCCGCTGGAAATTGAGGAAGCGGCGAAAGTGGATGGCGCCGGGAAGCTGCAGACGTTTCAGAAAGTCGTGCTGCCCATTGTGGCGCCGGGAATTGTAGCCGTGGCCATCTATACGTTTATCAACGCCTGGAATGAATTCCTCTACTCCTTGATCCTGATGAACAGCAGCAGCAAAATGACGGTTGCTGTAGCGCTGAAATCCCTGGAAGGCCAGGAAGTTCTGGATTGGGGCGTTATGATGGCCGCCTCTGCCGTGGTGGTGATTCCCTCGGTGATATTCTTTATGCTGATCCAGAAAAAAATAGCGGGAGGCCTGGCGCAAGGCTCGATCAAATAACAAAAGGAGTAATACTTATGAATACGATTGGTTATGCAATTGTCGGCACCGGATATTTCGGGGCGGAACTGGGACGCATCCTTCAGAAAGTGGAGGGGGCCAAGCTGGTGGCAATTCTGGATCCTGACAATGCCCCTGCCGTGGCAAAAGAACTGGGCTGCGATGTGGAAACGGATCTGGAGACCCTCTGCGCCCGGGAGGATGTGAATGCGGTCATTGTGGCAACTCCCAACTATCTGCACAAGGACCCGGTGATTGCGGCTGCAAAACACGGCAAACATGTGTTCTGTGAAAAGCCTATTGCCCTGAACTATGCCGACTGTGACGAAATGGTGAGAACCGCGGAAGAGAACCATGTGATTTTCATGGCAGGCCATGTGATGAACTTCTTCCGGGGCGTGCGCCATGCCAAGCGGCTGATCAACGAAGGTAAAATCGGAAAGGTGCTGTACTGCCACTCCGCCAGAAACGGTTGGGAGCAGAAACAGGAGTCCGTCAGCTGGAAGAAAATCCGTGCCAAGTCCGGCGGCCACCTGTACCACCACATCCATGAACTGGACTGCATCCAGTTCCTCATGGGCCCGGCCACAGAGGTGACCATGACCGGCGGCAATGTGGCCCATGCCGGAAAGGGATTCGGCGATGAGGACGATATGCTGTTCCTGAACCTGGAGTTCGGAAATAACACCTACGCCATCTGCGAGTATGGCTCCGCATTCCGGTGGAGTGAACATTACCTGCTCATTCAGGGAACAGAGGGCGCCATCCGGCTGGATATGAAGGACGCAGGAATGACCGTCAGAACACCTGCCGGTGATGAGCATTATCTGCTCCATCGCACCAAGGAAGAAGACGATGACCGGACGCTGACCTACAACACCAAGATGGAAATGGACGGAGCGGTCCTTTACGGAAAGCCCGGAAAGAAGCCGCCTCTGTGGCTGCACGGCATTATGGAAGATGAGATGAACTTCTTCAACGATCTGATGCATGGGGCTGATGCTACGGAAGAATTCCGGGATTTGCTGAACGGCAAAGCCGCCCGGGCGGCCATCGCCACCGCCGACGCGGCCACCCGCTCCCTGCGGGAAAACCGGAAGGTTCTCGTTTCGGAAGTAATCTGACAAATAGAAAAAGGAACAGGGGGCGCTGCCTTTGGCAGCGTCCCCTGACAGTGTGTCAAAAAAGCCTCGCAGAGTTTGCTGCGGCAGCAGCAAATAAAGTCAAAACCCGTTTTCTGCCGGGGCGTGTACCTGGCAGAAAACACTTCTCAGGCTGCAAGTGTGGAATTTGTCCCCCGACGGGGGACAAATTATGCGCGCAGCAGACTGCCAAAGTTTGTCGGAAAAGCCTGCAGGGGTTTTTCGACAGTCTCACAGGGGGCGCTGCCTTTGGCAGCGTCCCCTGAATCTATGGACGATGATACCCGGGGCGGGTAGCCCCGGACGGAGGACATAATCCGCTCCTTCTTCCCCTGGGGCAGCGGATGAACAGGATGCTTTTTCACCTGCACCATGGAATGATCAGATTCCATGGTGTTTTCCTTTTGCAAAGTAGCTGCGGCACCGCCCGAGCGGTGCCGCAGTGGAAAATGTGCTGAATTCGGGCGAAGTTCCCATTCCCCGGCTGGGGGAGTATGGAACCATCAGAGAATGTCGGGATTCCGGGCCAGGATTTTCTTGACCAGTTCCAGACCGATGCCGTCTTCCCGGTCGATGGAAACCAGCTGGCGGACCAGAGCAGTCTCCTCCTCCGGGGAGAAATTGGTAAAGGGACGTCTGGACCAACCGGCATTGACGCCGCCGGCACGGAGCCAGGCCTTCATGCAGGCCATCATGCTGCCGCTGCGGATACCGGCGAAAATGACATGGACGGCCTTGGCCTGCAGGGCGGTGGCGGTGGGGATATCCGAGTTTTTCACGGCCTCCCAGATTCTCATGTACAGATCCGGAATCACATTGTAGAACGAGCCGATGATGCCGTCCACCCCCAGGCTGATGTTGGAGCTGCCCAGTTCGTCGCAGCCGCCGTAAACCTGGAAGCCGGGCTTGCAGCCCTCCTTCACCTGGGTCACCTCGTACAGGGCGGTGCCGGTGTACTTGACGCCCTTGACGTTGTCAATTTCCGACAGCCGGATTATCTGTTCCACCGTCATCATCCCTGCCAGGGGAATGTTGTACACAACCAGGGGCAGGCTGGTGGATTCTGCCAGGTCCTGATAGTAGCGGAAAATCTGCTCGTTGTTGTATTTGAAGTAGAAGGGAGGCACGCTGGAAATTCCCGCAGCGCCCACCTTTTCCGCATGGCGGGCCAGCTCAATGGAGGCCTTGGTGGACATGGCGCCCACATGGACGACCACGGGAACCTTGCCTGCCACCTGATCCATCACCACTTCCACCTGACGCATCCGCTCTTCGGAGTTCATCAGGAACGCTTCACCGGTGGAACCGGTGAGATACAGTCCGCCGATGGGGAAGGACAGCAGATGGTTCATCAGCTCCCGGGTGCCCTGCTCGTCGAAATTTTCCTGCTGGTCAAATACCGACAATACTGCCGGAATGACACCTTTGAAATCCTGGATACCACAGCCCATTTTAATCATCCTTTCTGAATGCCTTTTGCTTCAAGTTCTTGTTTTACTTTATGGCAGGAGACGAAGTGACTCACGCCGTTGATTTTATATTCCTCCAGCACCGGACGCTGGGTTTTGCAGATTTCGCAGCATTCCGGACATCTGGGATGGAAGGTACAGCCGGAGGGCGGATTCGAGGGGGAGGGAACGTCGCCCTGGAGGGGGATGCGTTTCTTTTTCTTGGTCACATCCGCCACCGGAATGGCACTGAGCAGGGCCTTGGTATAGGGGTGGAGGGTGTTGGCGAACAGTTCTTCCGAGGTGGTCAGTTCCACCACCCGGCCCAGGTACATGACTGCAATCCGGTCCGCCAGATATTCCACCACAGACAGGTCGTGGGTGATGAAAATATAGGTCAGGCCGTAAGACTCCTTCAGCTGGTTCAGCAGCTTCAGAACCTGGGCCTGGATGGAAACGTCCAGGGCGGAAACCGCTTCATCGCAGATAATCAGCTCCGGATTTACCGACAGGGCCCGTGCGATGCCGATTCTCTGCCGCTGGCCGCCGGAAAACTCGTTGGGATAGCGGTGCATATAATCCCGGGGCAGGTTTACCGCTTCCAGCAGATCCCCGATTTTCTTGATCCGGTCTTCCTTCTTGTGCATGCCGAACTTGATCAGGGGATCTTCCAGAGAACCGAAGATGGTGAACGCCGGATTCAGGGAGGAGTAGGGGTCCTGGAACACGATCTGGATTTTCTGCCGGGCGTTGTCCAGCTCCTTCCGGGGCAGCTTCCGCAGATCCTTGAACCCGTCTTCAAAACGATACTCCATGGTGCCTTCCGTCACCGGAACCAGCTGGAGGATGGACTTGCCCAGGGTGGTTTTCCCGCAGCCCGATTCTCCCACCAGGCCCAGCGTTTCCCCCTTGTAGACGTCCAGGCTGATGTCGTCCACGGCTTTCACATAGCCAACGGTGCGCTTCAGCAGACCTTTTTTGATGGGGAAGTAGGTTTTGGCGCCTCTGACCTTCAACAGAATTTCCTTTTCTTTATTTTCCACTGGTCATTACCTCCTTGTAGTTAAAGCAGCGAGTATAATGACTTTCACTTACCCACTCCTCGGGAGGCATTTCCTCCTCACAGCGCTGGCAGGCATAGTCACAGCGGGGACAGAACTGGCAGCCCTTGGGACGGTTAAAGGGGTCCGGGGTAGAGCCGCGGATGGGCTCCAGCTGCTGATTTTTGCCTTTTCCAAGCACAGGAATGGACTGCAGCAGAGCTTTGGTGTAGGGGTGAGCGGGATTTGTGAAAATCTGCTCCACCGGGCCGTACTCCACAATGTTGCCCATGTACATGACCGCCACTTCATCTGCCATCTCCGCCACAACGCCCATGTTGTGGGTGATCATCATAATGGCGGTGTTGTGCTCCTTTTTCAGGTTGTTCATCAGATCAAAGATCTGAGCGCTGATGGTTACATCCAGTGCGGTGGTAGGCTCGTCTGCCAGCAGAATTTTGGGGTTGCAGGACATGCCCATGGCGATCATGGAGCGCTGTCGCATACCGCCGGAGAACTGGTGGGGGTATTCCCCGTACCGGATTTCCGGAGAGGGGATGCCCATGTCTGCCAGATCCTCAATGGCGGCCATTTTGTACTCCGCGTTTGTCATATCCTTCTTGTGTTCCCGGAGCATCTCCTCAATCTGGTAGCCCACGGTGAACACCGGATTCAGGGCGGTCATGGGGTCCTGGAAAATAATGGCGATGTCCTCGCCCCGGAGCTTGCGCATCTGCTTGCCGTTCTTTTCCAGCTGGTCCAGACGGATTTCGGTGCCGTCTTCCTTGTAGTAGGTGATGGAACCGCTTTCAATCCGGCTCAGATCCGGCAGCAGGCGCAGAATGGAGTTGGCGGTGACGGACTTGCCGCAGCCCGATTCTCCCACCACGCACAGGGTTCTGCCCCGCCGGATGTCAAAACTGATACCCCGCAGGACCTTATTGCATCTCTGGTTGGTGTAAAAGTAGACGTGCAGGTCTTTTACACTCAGAACCACATCTTTATCCTTTTCAGCCATGTCGCTCACCTCTTAACCAATCTGGGTAGGATCGGACGCGTCCCGCAGACCGTCGCCGACAAAGTTGATCGCCAGTACGAACAGAATCAGCATAATGGAGCAGGGCAGCCACATCCACCAGTACTGCAGCCAGTCGAAGCGGATGGTACCGCCGTTGGTGATTACGTTGATAATATTGCCCCAGGTGGCGATTTCCATGGGAACGCCGTATCCCAGCACCGACAGGGCAGCCTCCTGCAGAATGAACATGGCGGTGGACAGGGTGATGTTGACCACCACCGGGCCCAGGGTGTTGGGCAGCAGATGCTTGAAGGCGATCTTCAAATCGGAAATGCCGAATGCCCGCAGGGCCTGGACAAACTCCTGCTGCTTCAGGGACAGCACCTTACTTCTGGCCATACGGTACATGCCGGGCCAGCCGGTGAGTATGAAAATGATAATCAGATTTTCCATGCTCTGTCCCACCAGAGCCACCATGATGATAATCAGCACCATCTGGGGAATGGACTGGAAGATATCGGAAATCTTAATCAGCACATTGTCCATCAGGCCGCCCTTGTAGCCCACGTACAGACCCAGGGTGACGCCCAGCAGGGCTGCGCCCAGGGCGCTGCCCAGGCCCACGATGATGGAGATCCGGCCGCCGTAGAGAATTCGGGCCCAGATATCCCGGCCCATCTGGTCGGTGCCCAGAATGTGTTCCATGGAAGGCGGGGAAATTTTTGCCCGGAGGTCAAAGGCGGTGGCCGAATATTCGGTAAAGAGCGGGGCGCCGAAGCACAGCACGCAGATTACCAGGAACAAGATGGCGCCGCATACGGCCAATTTGTTGGAGGTCAGTTTCCGCAGGGTACGGTTGGTGTGTTTCTTTCCCAACAAGCCCCGCTCTTCAGCGGCCTTGATCTTATCCAACTTCCGGTCAAGGGCTGTTTTTTTCATAGTTGTATTTGTCATGACAGCTTCACCCTCGGGTCGAGTACCGCAGTGAGGATATCCACCAGCAGCGAGGAGATCAGCACCATCAGTACCATAAACAATCCAACCGACATAATAATGGGGGTATTCTGGGTTTTTATGGCGTCCGTAAACCACACACCCACGCCCGGCCACTGGAAGATATTCTCAATGACAATGGCGCCGCTGATCAGGGTTGGCAGTCGGAAGCCGATCAGAACCATAACCGGCGTACAGGCCACCCGGAAACCGTGGAACAGATTCACTCTCCACTCCGGCAGGCCCTTGGCACGGGCGGTTTTGACATAGTCGCAGTTCATGGAATCCAGCATACTGGATCGGGAATATCGCATGACGCCGGCTGTCTGGGATATTCCCAGGGCAAAGGCCGGCAGGAACAGGTGGTGCAGCTCACTGAGCAGGGTGCCGTCTCCCCGCTGCCCCACCGGGAACCAGTTCAGATTCAGGCTGAACAGAATAATGCAGAAGATACCGAACAGGAACTGGGGGATGGCAACGCCGATCATGCCGGCGACGGTCAGCACATTGTCCGCAATTTTACCTTTTTTCAGGGCGGAAATCATACCCAGAAGGATGCCCAGGAAGGTGGAGATAATCAGGGAAGCCAGGGACAGCTCGATGGTGGCGGGGAGCTTCTGCATCATCAGGGTAGCCACCGGCATGTTGTTCTGCAGGGAATAGCCCAGATTGCCGGTGCATACGTCTTTCAGCCAGCTCAGGTAGCGCACGATCATGGGACCGTCCAGACCCTTTGCCGCCCGGAAGGCCGCAATCTCCTCTGCGGTCATTTCCGCCAGCTGGTCCATGGGAATCAGAAAATCAATCACATCGCCGGGCATGGCTTCGATGCCGGCGTAGATCAGGAACGTGATGATCAGCAGCATCGGAATCATGCTTAATATTTTTCTTACAGTAAAATTTACCATGGGAAATCCCCTTTCAGAAGGTCGGGTTTGCCGCTGCGGATGGGTTCGATCAGGAAATCTCCAATAGCACTATGGGGGCCAGCGATACTGGCCCCCATGAATGCGCACGGGATTTACTCGGCAGTTCTTTCGAACATGTTGAGGAAGATGTATCTGGGGAAGGTAACGTTGACAGCTTCCACGTTGTAGCCATCCAAGTCCTCCAGCTGTTGTACCTGGGCGGAGTCCTTGCAGAAGGCGTAGTCGATGTTTCCTGCCTGGGCATTGGTGATCAGGTTGGTGTCGCCGGCGTCGTTGGACGGATACATATAGATCCGCTCAATGTTGCCGGTGCCGGTGAGGAAGTAGTCTTCGTTTCTGACCAGGGTGGTGTACTCACCCAGCTTGACGGTCTCCACCTTGAACGGGCCGGTGCCGATGGGGTTCTGCCAGAAGATGTCCGCGGCGAAGTTCTCGGGGGTCACATTCTCCAGGCAATGCTTGGGCAGGACGGGCCACTGGGAGAATACCGTCAGGGCGTTGGGCTGAGGATTGTTGAACTCAAAGACCACAGTGTTTCCGTCCACAGTGATGCTCTTCAGATCGTTGATCACGTCGGTCATCACGGAGTTGGCGCCGGGAACGGTGGGATAGTATTCGAAGGTCCACTTCACGTCCTCAGCGGTGAAGGGCTCGCCGTCATGCCACACCACGCCTTCGCGGATGGTGAAGGTGAAGACGGTGCCGTCTTCGGAGACTTCATAACTCTCAGCCAGCAGGCCGTCGGTGGGGTTCAGGGAGGCGTCGGCATTCAGCAGACGGTCGAACACCAGCTCCTGATGCCAGAACAGGGCGGGGTTGGTGGCGGGGTGCTCCAGGAAGTTGATGGCGCCGGTATTGGTGTACATGGTGTTGTCGTCACGGTCAATGGTCCAGTCCAGAATGTTCTTCTGGTAGAAGAACTGGTCATTGCCGGTGGCGTTGCCCGCCATGTCCAGCTTGTCGGAGGTGATAACCCAGGAGGGGATGTAGAACAGGGGGATCACGGGAACCTGCTCGTTTTCGTAGACCTGGATGGCATCGTAGGCGGCCTTCTGATCTTCGGTGGTGACGGCAACCTTGGCGGTGTCAATCAGGGCGTCCAGCTCGTCGTTCCACAGAACGGTGGAGTTGTTGGGGGCGGTGGAGTGATGCCGGTTGTAAATCTCACCCATGGTCAGGGCGTTGGTGCCGGCGAAGCAGATATCCCAGTCAACTGCGGAGGTCACGCCGTCCGGGGAGGGGGTCCACAGCAGAGCGGTCAGGTTGTCGGTGAGCAGATTGAACTCCATCTTCACGCCAACTTCGGCCCAGTAGCCCTGAATGGCGGTGATGGTGTCCAGCAGGTTTGCGGTGTAGTAAACCGCCTGCAGGGTGTAGCTTCCGTCCCAGCCGGCCTCATCCAGCAGCTGCTTGGCCAGTTCGGGGTCGTAGGTGTACTCTGTCAGGCCGTCAGCCCGCCAGTAGCCTTCCGGAACCAGGGAGGACTTGGCAGCGATTACGGTGTTGTCCCACAGGCCTTCCACGATAGCGTCGATGTCGATGGCATACCACAGAGCCTGACGGACGCGGACATCCTGAAGGGGATTGGGGTAGGCAGTGCCGCCTACGCCGGTGCCGGTGTTGGCTGCGGGTTCGCCGGAACCGCCGGCTGCGGTGGTCGAAGTGGTCTCACTGCCGGCTCCGCAGGCGCACAGTGCCAGGAGCATACAGGCGGCGAGAGCCAGTGCAAGTATCTTTTTCATCATTAACGTCCTCCTTTAAGTTGAATCTTCGTCGGCGGATGCCGCTGAACCATGGATGTAAAAACTTAATAAAATTTTTACTGATTCGCAACAGTTCATGTATATAATAACCAAACCCACCAAAGGTGTCAACAGAATTCTGCGTTTGTTTTGTAAAATATTATCAAATTTATTTGTGAATTGTGACGTATTTTCTTAAGAAAAGCAGGCATACTTGTATTTGTTTTCGTAATGTGGTACCATAATCACAGACTGATTATCCATTTTCGATTCTAACGCAGAAAGGAAGATATCAATGATTTATACAAAGCGCCAATACATCACCCGTTACCTGGGCCTGAGCAAAGGCCTGGATACCGCCATCAAGCACCTGCTTTCTCAGGACCTGTCCCAGCTCTCCAATGGCCGCAATCCCATTGACGGAGAAGAAGTTTTTGTCAATCGATTTGGCTATGAGACCATGCCGGAAGAAAAGGCAGCCTGGGAGGGCCACAGCCAATACGCGGATATGCACGTCCTGCTCTCCGGACGGGAGCGGATCGGGGTTTCCAATGTGAATGAACTGAAGCAGACCCAGAGCAAGCCGGAGGAGGACTTCGTTGGATATGAAGGGCCGGTATCGGCGTTCCTTCCCATGACACCGGAGGATGTGCTGATTGTTTTCCCGGAGGACGCCCACATGGTCAAGGTGCAGGACGGAGACGCCACCCGAGTGGAAAAGGCCTGCTACAAAATCAAGGTGTAAAATCCGGGAATCCTGAAGTTGATGGAAACGCCCGCCTGATTGTAAAAATCGGGCGGGCGTTTTGCGGCGCATTTTGGGGAAACCTTTGAAATTTGAACTGCCCCGGTTTGTGTTGACAGTACAAAAAGCACCCCTAGCATATCTGAAGGGCTTCTCTCTGGAGACCATTGTCACGGCGGTGATGTTCAGTATGGCGGGCTACTTCAACGGCCATGGGCAGACTCTGTGGGTGATGATTCAGGGATTGGTTCAGACCCTGCTGGTGCGGCTGCCTCTGGCCTATATCATGAGCATCCAGCCGGATGCCAGCCTGCCGCAAATCGGCTTTGCCGCTCCGGCGGCCACCATCTGCGGCATTGCACTGAACGTGGTGTTCTATGTCCGGCAGAGACGGCGGGAGAATTGCAGACTGGGATAATGAACCGGAAAACAAAACCGGAGAAACCCCATGGGTTTCTCCGGTTTTTGCTGTATTTTGAATGGGCTGAATGATTATGCCTCGGGGAAGATCAGGGTGACCTTGAACAGGTCGCCGTCTACCAGCAGCTGCAGCTGTCCCTGCTGCAACTCCATCAGGCTCTTGGCGATGTTCAGTCCCAGACCGCTGCCTTCGGTATTCCGGGAGCCGTCGCCCCGGACAAAGCGCTCCATCAGCTCGTCGGCGTCGATGTTCAGCTCCTCCCGGGAGATGTTCTTCAGGGAGACCATCACCTTTCCGTCGGCCTGCATCAGATCCACATACAGCCGGGTGCCGGGCATGGCGTATTTTACCGCATTGGTCAGCAGGTTGCTCAGCACCCGCCAGACCAGCTTGCCGTCGGCTTTCATCATCATGGAGGACTGAGAGCACCGGAGCAGGGGGGTCAGCTGGGCTTTTTCCAGCTTGTCGGCGAATTCTCCCAGGGCCTGGTTCACCGACTCCACCGCGTCCACCACGGAGATTTCCACGGCCATGTTGCCGGTACTGGCCTTGCTCATGTCCATCAGATCCTCGATCAGCTTCTTCAGCCGCTGGGACTGCCGGTCCAGAACCTCCAGATAGGTCGCTCCCTCCTCCGGCGTGTGGGGCTTCTGCAGCAGATCCACATAATTGATAATGGAGGTCAGGGGGGTCTTGATGTCGTGGGAGACGTTGGTAATCAGCTCGGTTTTCATCCGCTCGGACTTCAGCTGCTGCCGGGCGGCTTCCATGGCGACCCCGGACAGCTGGTTCAGATCCTTGCCGAAGTCCCGGAAACAGCCAACCATGCTGGAAGTATCCACCTTGGCGTCCAGATCACCCTGACTCATCCGGCGGACACTTTCCCGGAGTTTTCCGAAGTAGCCGGAACTGAACAGGATGATGACCACGCCCAGAGCCAGAATCAGCAGGGTGAACAGGAAGGAACGGACGGACAGGCCGATGGCCAGCAGCAGGAAGAAGCCGGCCTCCGCCGCCAGCCATTGCCAGGAAAGGGGCAGCATGGTCATCCAGCTGTGGATCAGCTGGGTAACCTTGTTCCATGCCTTCTTCACAAGACCGATTCCACCGGGAATCAGGGTGACAAACAGGCAGTTTTTCAGCCAGCCCAGAAGTCCCAGACCCAGCCGGGCAATCCGCCCGCACAGGCTGTTGCGCCACCAGTAACCCCCGGGGGTTTTTATCTGGGCCACGAAGGCAAAGCAGAAGCCTACAAAAATCAGGCAGGCCAGGTAACCCATTCCGGCGGCGCCGGCAGAGAACACCAGCAAATCCGATTGCCATCGCAGCAATCCGTTCCCGGTCTCTACCCCGATAACGGCCAGACCACTGATGGACAGCACCGCAATCAGCAGATACAGATCCAGGGGCAGCCGGTTCAGACCGCCTGCTTTAACCTCCGCACACTTGGGCTTCCGGCCGGCGGCACAGCACAGGTACACCGCCAGAATGGCAAATACCAGCAAACTGGTGCCCAGAATCAGGAACAGGTCGCTGCGGAAGGGGCGGATCAGCCCCAACAGCTGGTACAGCCCGTCATCGGCCAGTCCGTTGGGGGCCACATACAGCTCCAGGGTCATCTCTTCCATGGGAAGGTAGATGCACTTGGCGACCATTTGCTGCTCGGTGTCATAGTCGAAATAGGACAGACGGGTAATGTCGTATTCCCGCAGGGGCTTGCCGTTGATGACCTGGTTGAGGTCCAGCTCCTGGGAGGCAGCCGCCGTGGGGACGGTGGCCTCCGTGGGCATTGTGGCTGCGGTGGTTTCCGGTACCGGTTCCGTGGAGGGTTCCGTGACCGGCTGGGTGGCAGATTCGGTGGGGGCCTGGGTCTCGGCGGTTTCTTCCACGACGGTTTCATCGGCTTCCGCTGCCTGCTCCTCACCGGAAGCTTCCGGATTTTCCCCTTCCTCCGGCACTGCGGAAGCGGCGGAGGCGGTTTCTTCCGGGACCGTTTCCGCCTGGGTTTCGGAGGTGGTTTCCTGGGCTTCTTCTCCCGTTGTTTCCTCCACCTGGGTTTCCTGGGTTTCCACCGGGGCGGCGGTCTCCTGGGTGGACGGGACGGTGGGTTCCGTCAGGGGCACAGTCTCAGCGGTTTCACTGGGGACGGCCTCCAGTTCGGCAGGACGCTCAGGATGCACAAGACCGGTGTAGATCCACTTGCCGGAGGCGGAGACAGTCAGCTCTCCCAAGGCGGTGGTGGAATAACCGTTGTAGAGAATCTCCCCGTTTCCGTCCTGAAGGATGATCTGGTAGACGTACTCGAGAGGAACCTCCTGGCTTTCAAAGCTTCTGAGAACCACATTTCCCTGAGCGTTGCACAGCACCATGCCGATTCCCTCCGGGGCCTCCAGGGTGGCCAGGGTGTTGTCAAAGGCGTCCAGGAAGGTGGCGTAATACACGGTGGCGCCGGTGTCGGGGATGGCGTTGTAGATGTAGATTTCGTCGTCGGAGTAAATCAGCGGCTCCTCCAGCAGTTCTGATTCTCCTGCCTCGGGGGCCTGCTCCATGGAAGTGGACAGCAGATACAGGTATTGTCCGGTGACCGGGAAGGTGTAGGTGGAAACATCTCCGCCGCTGTCTGCGGTGAGCGGGCCGCTGGAGTCCAGAACGTTGCCATCGGCGTTCTTCAGAACGTAGCCGTAGCCGTCGCTTTTGAAATTATGGCTGTAGCCGCCGCTCCCGTAGCGCTGATTTACCAGACTTTCCGGGCAGCCGCCCCAAATGGTGCTGGCATACTGCAGGGCCAGGGTGTGGGCCATGGCCTCGCCCGTGGAGTTGATCTGATCCTGGCGCACCTGATCCACCGTTCGGTCATAGAGTCCCGCGGCGGTGAGGGCGACGATGCCTCCGGCGCTGGCCACACTGCTCAGCAGGGCCAGGGCGGCAAGGGCAATGGCCAGAAACTTGAATACAATGTTGTTTCTCATTTTTTCTCTCCCTCCATTTTGTATCCCTGGCCCCAGACCACCTTCAGATACCGGGGGTCTGAGGGGTTGATCTCAATTTTTTCCCGCAGGTGGCGGATGTGAACCGCCACGGCGCCTTCGCTGCCCAGGGCAGCCTCCTGCCACACGGATTCATACAGTACTTTGGTGGAGTAGACCTTGCCGGGATTGGCCATGAGCAGATGCAGTATGGCGTATTCCGTGGGGGTCAGGGCCACCGGCTCTCCTTCCACGGTGACGGATTTGGTCCGGTCGTCCAGGGTAATGCCGCCGATGGTGATCTGTCCGGAGGAGGGTTCCGGACGGCTGCCCAGCCGGGCATACCGGCGCAGCTGGGAGCGGACCCGGGCCAGCACTTCCACGGGAACAAAGGGCTTGGTGATATAGTCGTCGGCGCCTACATTCAGCCCCAGCACCTTGTCCTCGGTTTCGGATTTGGCGGTGAGCAGAATAATGGGCACGTTGGAAATTTCCCGGATCCGGGCGGTGGCGGTGATGCCGTCCATGACGGGCATCATCACGTCCAGCAGAATCAGATGAATTTCGTTGTTTTTCACGATTTCCAGTGCTTCTTTCCCGGTATAGGCGGAGAACAGGTTGTAGCCTTCCGGGGTCAGGTATATTTTCAGCGCATTGACGATGTCTTCCTGATCATCACAGATTAAGATGTTATACATAAGAAATCTCTCTCTTTCCAGGCGTATTTCTGACTTGTAAAGGTATTATAGCACGTTCCAATTTAAGATAAAAGAGGGGCTTTTCTTAAATTGAGATTAACAATTTTTTACGGACCCCAAAGGAGCCCGGGCGCTCTTGCTATTTTCCCCGCCGCAGGATATAATACACCCAGACCACATAGAAGGAGGACATTGTATGTTTGATTGGAAAACCCTGCTGGGCGGGGCGTTTTTGTCCCGGTTTTTCTCGGCATTGCTGATTGTTATTCTGGGGGTGCTGGCGATCCGGGTGGTGCTGACCGTTCTTCGGAAGACCCTGGAAAGATCCAAACTGGAAAAGGCGGCCCACAGCCTGATTCTGTCTCTGGTTCGGGCGGGACTGTACCTGGTGGTGTTCCTCAGTGCGGCTTCGGCCCTGGGGATTGACGTAACGGGCATTGTGGCATTGGCCAGTGTCCTGACCCTGGCACTTTCCCTGTCTCTGCAGAATATGGCTTCCAATGTTGTAGGCGGCTTCACCATACTGTACAACCATTCCTTCCACTCCGGAGACTTCGTGGAGGTGGCGGGTCAGGCAGGAACGGTAAAGGAAATCAATATGACCTACACCGTGCTGATCACTGCGGATAATAAAATGATCTCCATTCCCAACAGCTCGGTGGTGGCATCTCAGATTGTGAATTATTCCGCCCAGGAAACCAGACGGGTGGAGATTGCGGTGTCTGCGGGATACGACGCCCCGGTGCAGAAAGTGCTGGATGCTCTGGTACAGGCCGGAACCCGGGAGAACGTACTGGAAGACCCGGCACCCCAGGCGGTGGTGACGGCCTACGGAGACAGCGCCATTTCCTACAGCCTGCGCCTGTGGGTGAAGACACCGGATTATTGGGATGTGTATTTCGCCGTGACCCAGCGGGTGAAGGAAATTTTTGACGAGCAGGGCATTACCATGACTTACCCCCACCTGATTGTGCATATGGAAAAATAAATTAAAGTTTGGCCCGGTTTCCGGGTTGACAAGGAAACCGGGCCATGATAAAATGAGCGCAAGCGGATGAAGCGATATGCTCCGCCCCGGGTGCCTCCCCCGTGTAAAAATAGGGGGCGTTTTTTCTTCGCGGGCGTGGTGGAATTGGTAGACTCGGTGGATTTAGGTGCTGTCACCTCAGTGAAGGTTTTTCCAGTTCCTCTTGATTTCCTACGGACAATTTTGTAAAATAAAAAACAGCCGAAGAACCTCTCCGGCTGTTCATATGCGGGCGTGGTGGAACGGAAGACACGTATGATTTAGGCTCATATGTCGAGAGGCATGCAGGTTCAAGTCCTGTCGCCCGCACCATCGAAGCTGTTGCCTTAGGGCAGCAGCTTCTTTTGTATTCCGTATTTCTTCCCTCTCTGACTAGATGCTGCCCTCCGTTCCGGGGAGTATGGCGCAGTGAGCCGGATGCCGATACGGTGCTTATCGAGTTCAAACCGCAGACCACCCTGTTCGTCATCCTCGGTGAGCTGACACAGCTCCGGGTATTCCTTGGCATACGCGAGAAGTCGTTTCTTCAGGTCAGTATTGTGGGTATAGATTTCAGCAAGGTCATCGTGTTCGTTGAAGTAGAACTCGGTGACCTTTTGCTTTCTTGTAAGTCCTGTTTTCATAAAACCTCCTGTAATTTGTAAAAATCTTTCGGCTCTAGAGCCGGGAAAGTGGGGCAGTTTTCGGACAGAAAAAATGCGGACGACCTACGCATCGTCCGCACTCTCGTGGCCCGCTACAAACGGGAATTATTTCCCTCTCTGAATTTTCAGCATCAGCAGTTCGTCTATATCTTCTTCGTCCTGCCGGATCTCCTCCCGAAGCTCTGCAATTCTGGCTTCGATCATCGGCTGCCGCAGCGACCATAACTTATGCAGGCGGCGAAGCTCCGCCTGCTCGGTCTGCCAGCATTCCCGAAGCAATTCGGCATATTCCATCACCTGAGCCTCTATCGTTTCTTCGTGGATGCGGTGGGAGGAGCAGAATTCCTTACCGTGACCGTGGTAACCCTTGCAAACGTACTCTACCCGGCGGTTGCCGTTCCAGTAGCGAACCATAGGTACAAAGGGATTACCGCAGTCACCGCAGGTGAGCAATCCGGCATATCGGTGAGCTGCCCGGTTGCCGTTAGCGGGTCTGGCATTTTGTTTTAGTAATTCCTGGGTCTGCCTCCATTCCTCTTTGGTGATGATCGCCGGGTAGAAATCCTCATGTCGTATCCAACAATCCTGATCGATCCGTTTCACTTTACCGCAGTGGGTTTCTGTTCGGTGGTTGATCAGCACCCCGGTATAGCCTTCTTCCACCAGCACATTTTTCACGCTGACATATGACCATACGAACTGCCCGGTTTTGGACTTTCGGGAAGAATAGAGTTCTTCTCCGTATCGCTCTGCCCGGAGCTGTGCCGGTGTCTTTCGCCCCAGGCGGTTCAGCCTGCGGGCGATATCCTTTTGCCCACAGCCTTGCAGGTACATCTCGAAAATCAACCGTACTGTTTCCGCCGCATCCGGGTGCTGATACACACAGCCTGTGTTGCGGTCTTTCCAGTAGCCAAAGGGCGGTGTGACTACGATCCCGGCCTTTTGCTTCTCCCGGTAGCCCTGACGGATCTTGTTGCCAATATCCCTGGCATAGAAGTCGTTCATCAGCCCCCGGATGCCAACCATCAGCTCGTCCTCGTCCACCAGGGTGTTCAGTCCCTCTGTTACAGACAGAACAGCGATATCCCGCTGACGCAGGTAGTCGATATAAAGGGCAGTCTGTATTTTGTGCCGCCCCAACCGGGACAGGTCTTTCACAATGACCGCATCGATTTTTTCAGCATCTGCCGCCTGGGTCACCTGATTTAGACCTTCCCGGTCAAACCGCATACCGCTGACATTATCATCAAAGGACTCACCAATGATACTGTACCCGTGGCTGTCTGCATAGCACCTGCCAATCTCCATCTGATTTTCCAGGGAATCCATCTGGATATCGTCGTCGTTGGAAAGCCGTCCATATATCCATACACGCATTTTAACTCACCCCAATCAATTCTGCGATTTCGCTGTTGGTCAGCACACCGTTTTCATAAGAATCCGTATGGTTTTGGAAGGGAGCCTTGACCTTGATCTCCAAGGACAGACCCCCTTCCGTTTCATATACAAAGATCCTATCAATCAGCATCCGCAGATGCGCTTCGGAGATTTTGCCATCGGCAAGAATGTCATCGATCAGCCCAATGTCCTTCCGCAGCTTTGCCTGCCGGGAGCGGATGATCTGACCGATGTTTTCCAGTTCCGCAATGCGCTTTTGGGCATTGGCGATCTGCTCCTCCCGCTTGGCAATCATGCGGTCATACCGCTGGGCATTCTCTTTATCTCGAATTCGTTCCATAAGAATCGTCTCCACTTCTTCCTCCAGCAGTTCAATGCGTTCCTGCTGTTTCTTGAGCTGCTGTTGGGTATTGGTTGTTTTGGGCAGCCATCCTTCGATGGCCTTTTCCAGTTGTGTCCACAGGGTCTGATACTGATGTTTGGTGTTTTGCAGTTCCTGGCGGACAATATCATCCAGATATTCCTCCCGGATGGCATGGGCACCGCAGTGTTCTTTGCCGTAGCGCAGATAGGTACTGCAAATGTATTCCACCCGCTCCCCATTTTTCTGCTTGACCCGTTTGCCTGTAAATGCCCGGCCACAGTCGCCGCAGGCAATGAGACCGCTGTATCGGAGGATGGGTCTGCCCTCTCCTGCACGGACACTTTCACGCTTACGCATTGCCATCAGCGTTTGCACCTGCTCCCAGAGATCTCTGGGGATGATAGTCGGCAGGAAGTTTTCGTGCCGGAACTGCTCGTCCGGGCTGGTAATTCTATTGGTCTTGTTAATTTTGTTTCTTTCGCTTTTATGGCAGATAAGTGTTCCGGTATAGGATTCATCCTGGAGGATACGGCTGACCATGGTCGCGTCCCACAGGTATTTCTTAATGATCAATTCCTGCTTCTCTGGCAGCCGCTTGCCGGTGAGGTGTTTTTGCATCAGCGCCGGTGTTTTGTGGCCGATTTCATTCAGCTTGGCGGCAATGGCTTTTACACCCATGCCATCTAAATAGGATGAAAAAATCAGGTGGACCGTTTCCGCAGCTTCGGGAACGATTACCACCTGTTTTGTATTCTTATCCTTGAAATAGCCGAAGGGCGGCGTGATGACCAGTCCGGCCTTTTGCTTCTGCCGCAGACCGGCAGTCACACGGCGGCTGCCGTCACGGGCATAGAAATCATTCATCAGACCCTTGAAGCCAATGATCAGGTCATCTGCTTCATTGAAGGTATCGATGCTTTCTGTGGCAGACAGAACACGGACATTGTTTTGCCGCAGATAGTCAATGTACAATGCGGTCTGGGTCTTGTGCCGCCCCAGCCGGGACAGGTCTTTGACGATGACCGCATCGATCATGCCGTTCTCCACCGCTTCTGTCAGCTCGTCGATACCTGCGCGGTTGAAGTGCATACCGGAAACATTGTCATCGAAGGAGCTGCCGACAATGGTGTGCCCATTGTTGAGAGCATAGCTTTCGATGATGCTGTACTGGTTTTTAAGGGAATTGAACTGTTTATCTTCGTCACGAGACAGGCGGTAGTAAAGCCATACTCTCATACCTTTTACTCCTTTCCGCTTATGGTGCTGCTTTTGCAGCACACACCATAGCACATACTTTTTACAATAGCTATCCGGAATTTCTTATGCGGCATCAGATTCTACCTTTTCCACAATTTCGGTGTTTGGATCTGCGGCGATATCATCCAATGCCAGGTGATCCCGGACAACTGCTTTCAGGAAGGAAACGAAATCTTCTTCCGTTCCTACATAGGAAAACTTGACTTTCACAATAGGATTCTTCTTTGCGATAGGCATTACCTCCATAAAAAGTGCGGGCGGCAGATTCCTCTGCCGCCCTGGGTTAATAACTTACATACCGCCCATGGAATGACCGTGGTGCTTCTTCCGCTCCGGGCGGTAGTGCTTGGTGGTGCAGTCCTCCACGGGACGGTCATCAATGATATTGGTCAGCCCAGCTGCCAGATATGCCGCGTCAGTTCCCAGACCACTAAGATCAGGCTGGGGATCAGGGAAATCCAGAACAGCTTCTTCGAAGTATTCTTCATCCGTTCCTGCTCCTGCAAGACAGCTCTCCCAAATTCCTCGCTCGTTCTCCCAACCAGTTTCTTCAAATCCCCGGTCAGTTCCTTCATCGTCGATGCGGTGTTCTTCGCTTCCTGCGTCATCGCCTGCCGGTACTCTGATGCACTGTACCAAGAAATGGGATCCAGGCCCAAAGACTTCAGTAAACCGTTCAGCATACCGCTTGTTGGATCAAGAAAGCAGCGCACAATATACACCTTATCGGAAAATGATCAAGGCAGAGCTGGTGCTCCGCTTGGAGCTAACCATCGATGGGGTCTATAAGGCACGGGATGCCGCAGTCCGCCACGCAAAGGAAGTTTACCACGGCAGTGACCTGCATCTCTGGCGCCGGGCATATGTGGATACGAAGATCACCGCCACGAAAGGATTGCGATAGTACAGCTATCTTTGATTATGGCGGCGAAAAATTTGACACTTCTCACAGTTGCATTTTCCCGCAACCCAAGGTAACATCACCAAAACTTTTGGAGGTGTTACATTTGAAATCCATTTCTGAAGCAATGAAAACCTATATGCTTACGCATCCCTTTGACTCCGGCGATCCAGATTGCCAAACGGTGCTGGATCAACTCTACCGGGCCTATGCGGAATCCCATGAGCACGATCCTCAAGAAATTGGCGACGGTTTCAAGGAGTTGGAGGAGTATCTGTGTGCGTTGCCGTTGGACAATAACAACGCAGTGTTCAATCTGTGTTGCCGCCTATGCAGTGCATATGAGCGGAAAGCCTTTCTGGATGGTCTGCAATACGGTGCTGAGTTAATGCTGGAGCTGGGAAAGGAGAGAACCCAGTGAAGGAATTTCTTGAGGTACTGAAACAACGCATCGTTGAAAACCCTCCTAATTATGGGGATGCAGATTCCGTCCTGGGACTTCTGTATGAATGCTTCAACGAAAACAATCCCTACGATAACGATCAGATAAAAGCGGATTTCGAAGACCTGTACCGACAGATGAAAGGAATGCCGCTCCGGGAGATGGACAAGATCGTCTACCCGGTCTGTAAACTCTGCCGGGATCACGAGCGGGCTGGTTTCGTTGAGGGAGTCCGCATAGGTGTGCAATTGATGAGTGAACTTAAAAACGACTGATGTAGGTGCGAAAACGAATTACTGATTGGGGGAAGCAACCATATGCTTTCCCCAATATTCGATATTCTTATTGCAATTCTACGATCGAAACGCTATAATTACTATATATTCTTGCGAGGGAGATGCGTTGCATATGGATATCGGAACCGCCATAAAAGAAATCCGCATCAGAAGTCTACTGAGTCAGGCTGATTTTGCTCACGAAATTGGCGTGTCCTTCTCCACTGTTAATCGGTGGGAAAATGGGAAGGCTGTTCCTGGATTTAAGACATTAAAGAAGATCAAAGAGTTCTGCTGTGCAAATGGGATCGACTTTAATGTTGACAAGTACATCTCAGAATAATAATTATCGGAGTGGACTCAGATGAAGAAATATACAACAATAGATTTATTTGCTGGAGCAGGAGGCCTAAGCTATGGGTTTCTCCAAACGGGAAGATTTAGACTCGTTGCTGCAGCAGAAATAAATGAAAATGCATGGACAACATATAAAACCAACATTGCGGATGCTGTACCAGGATTCGTCTACATTGATAATGTCGTGGGCTACAATTTTGCAAAACTCAACGAAGATCTTGGCGGTATAGATATTGTGATCGGCGGCCCTCCTTGCCAGGGCTTTTCTAATGCGAATCGCCAGAAAAACCATTTGATTAGTATGAATAATGGTTTAGTAAAAGAATTCTTCCGGGCCATCAAAGAGATAAAGCCCCTG
>DSLFC04101__coassemble_494_pt1 | contig 26891 bp, 22 predicted proteins | sample DSLFC04101__metabat2_low_PE_049 | metagenome-assembled genome bin DSLFC04101 | reverse complement strand
ACCCTCAAGGAACTGTAGCATCGAAACGACTGATGCTTTACTGCGAGCAGTTCAATAGAAACGGAGGTTTGTATGAACCGGTTTGTCCCATATGCCCCATGCAAAGATAAAGAACCTTAAACTTCAGAATGGCAACCCCACCAATAAGACAGTCCAAAAATTTATTCAGGTTTTTGATGGTAACTTTTCGATCTAGCGTTATGTTCCAGCAGCTCTGCCGGCCGGCCCGCCGAACCACAGAAAAATCACACCTTGCTTTCTCTCTTTGCGTTTGGTGATTCATACAAGGCGCCTCCCTTTCAATTCACTCCGTCACCGGGGCAACACGTTCCAGCATTGCCTCCATGCTGCTGTTCAAGGCTGTAATGTTGGTTTTAAGAATACTAAATGCATTGGAATATTGGGGATAATACTTTTTGCAGTAGGAAGCCATCGGGAGCAGGAACAGCTTTGTTTCCCGCAGATATTTCGCCATTTTTTCGTCTGTAAAAGTATAAAGACTTCCGCTGTTGTGCAATCGGTCCGCCAGTTTGATCAAGGCCGCTCGAGGGCACTTCTCGATTTTTCGAAAGTAAACACCCAATTCTTGATCATTCAGACCAGAATGTTTGCTGAGCAACACAACAGTCTCCATCACCTCGGTGGAAATGCCGTACTCTTCAACCAGGCTCTGGCCGCCACTGGGAAGAAGTTCCCCACAGTCCTCCAGAACATCATGGAGAAGCGCCGCCGCCAGTGTGACATCGTCGTCGATTCCGTAACTGATCAGGGTAGAACAAACCTTCAGAGGATGTGTAAAATAGGGCATTCCGTCTTTGCGGTACTGCCCATCATGGAGTTTCCGGGCTACAGGCAGAGCAAGCATGGTCTGGGGCAATCTTCGGCCCATGGCATACCCTTTAATAAACATATAGGGTTTAATATATTGCATGGTGTCCTGCTCGCAATAGTTGTCGTTCATGTCAAATGCTATTTTCTCTGCCATTTTTCCTTTCCTCCTTTGCCTTGATTGATATCATAATACCGCACCCGTTTTTCCGGCGCTTCAATTTTTTTCCGGAAGAAAAATAGCTTTTGCCCGGTCAGGTACTCGCAAAAGTCGGCTTGTTGGGATCTTTTTGCCGAAGGAGAATATAAAGATCCAGCACCGCAGCCCCGGTAAACGGGAAATTCATCTGAAATCTCTGGAACATCCCGATCATACTTAAAGAGGCCAGGATCATCCGCACCGCAAACCCCACCAGAAGATACTTTTGGCAGCGGGCTGTGCAGGGGTCTGTTGGCTTTCTTTGCGCCAGCAGCCCAAGCTCTAAAACTGTAAGCGCAATCATCGCTCCCAAAATCGCCATTGCGTAGGGAAAAAATGGATTGTCCGCATAGAAGAACAGCTGATAGTAATCGTTAGGAGTTCCGGCAAAGGCCGCATCCATAACGCCGATATTCCCGCTGAAAAAGCTTTTGGCTGCTGTCCAATGATATCCCAGCCAATCTTCTCTAACAGCAGTCGAAATTCGGATGGCCGGGCCGCCGAGGTAAAACAGAATTTCCCGCAGCCGCTCGTTGGAAAAGAAGGTCAACACAGCACAGCCTACAGTGTACAGGGCAGCCTCCACTGCCGCAACAGGTCCGGAAGTCACTGGCTCCGCTTTGTTCTCTGAGCAGAACACCAGGACGCAGAGGATGATCTGATAAGCGCCGATCACGGGGTCGGCTCTCAGTGGCTCTGCAATCATGCGGGAAACTATCCCGGTCGTAATCCCGTACAGAAGGGCCGCCAGAAAGAAATAGGCCGCGGTCGGCAGGAAGCCCTGTCCCTTCAGGGAAGCAGGAAAAGCGCGTTTCAGCCACCGATACAGTGCAGGAAGGGAAAACGGAAGGCTGAACAGAGCCAGAGGATACCAAAACCAGAGGTAAACTGCATCCCACCGCCAGGCTCTGTCTGTGAATGTAAAACCGAGCAGTACTGCTCCTAATGAGAACAGCCAGAGATGCCAGAGTTTCCTGTTGTCGCCGGCCATTTTCCCGGCCCGCCGGAGAAAAGCCATTGCCCCGGCGACCAGGCAGAGGATGAGCATCAGCGGCAGCAGAACTTCCCCGCAGAGAGGGGCGAGGATTTCCAGGTCCTGGTACAATACAAGCTCTGCGGATAAAAAGGGAAGTATCAACCCCAAAAGTCCCCAGAAAATGATCCGCCAGAGAGGACGTGTAGGATCGTCCGCCAGCCGTCCCCCACGGGCAAAGCAGGCCAGTGCAGTAAAGCTCAAAAGTGCAGCTGTAGTTTCCTCCAGACCTGAGTCCATTGCAAAAAGCTGAGTGGCCAGATACAAAGCCAGAATTCCCAGTGCGGGGAGGAACAAAAGCACGTCCTTTTTCTGAAGGGTCATGGTGAACACTCCTTTACTTGCTTTTTCGGCTCAGGATTTGGATGGTGCGTAGATCTTTTTGGCCCCCATAAAATTTATCCAGCAGCTGTTCAAAGATCGGCACCGAGGGGGCGGCCAAGGCAAACAGGGTCAGACAGGAACAAAATTTCAAATTATCCGGGGAGCCAAATACCTCCCACGGGTCGTTGGAATCTGCTTTCAGCACCGCTTCGCAGCATTCCAAAAGCCGCGGCCCCAGGACCGGATGGGCCAGATAGGCCCGGGCCTCCTCCAGACCGTCCAAACCATATCGCATGGACATCGCGCTTCGACCCAATCCCCGGAGCTGTGGGAAGATATACCACATCCAATGCGTTTGTTTTCTGCCGCAGCGCATTTCCCGCAGCGCATCCTCACAATTGACCTGCTGTGCAAGAACAAACCGCTCCAGATCCCACATCTGCTACTCCTCCTCGCAAGTTTCTGCCGCCTTTTCCTGAGCAGTATGTCCTACCGAATCAGCCGATGGAGAGCGGAACAACCGCCAAAATGAATGTTTGGCGGCTGTCTCCTCGGTGGCAGCAATCCGGTTCAGCTGCTTTTGCAGATACCGTTTTTCATATTGGCAGCGAACATACTTCAACACCCGGGCGTAATACACCGGGTTTGCTGCACCGCCCAAAATCCCCACAACCGGCAGCCCCTGGACAAACTTCAGCGCCAGCAGCTCCACCGCAAAAACCGAAGCGGTTTGGTCGATCTGGTCTGCAAAAGCTTGCTCGGAGACCTGCTGAGCTTCTTCTTTCAGCAGTGCATCCAACTCGCTGTGATGGTGCTCCCATTCCTCTCCGGTACTCAAAGCGGTCGCCATCATCTTGAGAATCAGCAGCTGCTCCCACCGATCCTCATAGTCGAAGCCGTATTGCAAAGCAGTCTCATAAATTCCACGCAGCAGCATCCCAAGAAAGAGGACAATGTCCGGCAGACCGATGCCAAGCGCCCCAAGGCTCACCCCCTCAGCTGTGGTCGCAGCGAGATTCAGCCAGTCCGTTTGCTTGGCTTCCCTGCGGAGCTGCCGCCACTCTTTTCGACCGCCTTTCATCTGCATGGCGTAGTCATGGACAGCATAGTTGGCTTTCAGCTCTTCTTTTCGATAGCTTTTTTCGATGATGGTGCGTCCGTTGGCGAACACAATCGTGAACCCCTTGCGAAATCCGCTTTCAAGTCCCGCTCGGATTTTCTCCGGGACTTTTTGCTCCAGAGCTGCTTTCCAGGCGGGCGGCTTTGCGCTGAGGGCCTCCCGCCGGAGCACCTGCTCCTGACGTTCGACTCGGAGCAGCTCCTTCTGGAGCAGTTTTTTCTGTTTTACGCCCATAAATTTGATTTACCTCGACTTTTTTGGAACAGTCAGTTCGCTTTTTTCAGCCGTTTTCGGGGTATGTTTAGATAGTAACATTGAGATTCTCTATAGATAGGCAAACCCCGTATTCTCCAGCAGCTCGTTCCGCCAGGGCACAGAGTTTTTCCTGGTTTGCATTGAGAAGATAGGCAGCCATAGCGTCTTTCAATGCCTGGGGCATCAGCCGAAGAAATACAGCTGCATTGTTCAGCGGGAGTTTTTGGAGCAGGGCCGCCGCAGCATCCGAACTGGACGCAAGACGTTCCCGGGCCATTGGGAGAAAGGTTCGGATCAATCCTGTGTAGTCGATCTCTCCCACCTCAACGCAGACATCTAGCTGTTCATCGACCTGAATATCGGTCAGCATGAGGAAAGTGCCTTTTCTTTTCAGGAACTGATTACACACTGTTAGAATACGATCCCGGTTTTCCCTGCACAGCAGGCTGACAATCTGGTTTTTGTCCTGCTCCGGAATTTCGTCAATAATTTGATGGATCGTTTGCTCCGACAATTGGGCCAGTGCTGTAAGAATATGGGCAATTGCGGACTCCTGCTGCATTCGTGAGGAAAGCAGCGGAATCGCCTTCACGGCTACGTCACCATAGTGAAGCTCAGTTATGCTCATTTCAATTTCCATAGAAACTCCTTCATTTTCTGCTGGAGCCACGTCAATGGATTGTGATATAACCCGCCAACGCCGCTCTTGCCTCCCATCTCGCCGACGTCATATGATAAACAAAGGCGGCAAACGGTCATACCGCCGCCGCCCTGTATGGAGTTTGACTTATTTCAGTGCTCAATGTTCGCTATATCTCATCTGGGGTGGAATTTTATTGCGTTTGAAAGAATTAAACTGCTGAACCTGATCTCCTCTTAGCGAATCAAATAGTTAATCCTGAGTTGCTTCATAGGCTTTTTTTGCGGCGTTCAAATCCTCTTTGGAAAGTTTGATTTCGGAAACAGCTTTCTTCATGTCTGCTGCACTCATATCACTGAAAGAGGTTCGGTCAGAACTCGTTTTAGCCATCTTCAACACAAGCGAAAGAAAAACCTCCCCTGCAAGAAAAACGGTTACAAACGATACCACGGCAGAAAATGCGATGGATGCGCCCGGAACAAACATTCCGGCGACAAGTGCGACCAGGGTTCCTCCCAGATTTGCGGCGATATTAGCAAGAGCGGCTTTGGCAAGAAGTTTTAAAACATTCTTTTTCAAGGCGATTCCCAGCGCGGAGCACAGTTTCCCGTACATTACCCATACCGCGCCAAAGCAGCTGATGATGATGGCGGGGACGGCCAGACCGGGGATTGCACCTCCAATGGCATCCGCACCTGCCGCAACAAGCGCACAATTCATGATAATTCTTTCCGTTTCCTCGGCTCCTGCATAATACACTTTCAAACCATAGGCCAGTTCCCGAAGATTCATGGTGATCCTCCCTTTCAATTTCTTCATAAAAGATATTTCGTTGAGAAAGAAGGTGTTTCTCTTCTCATGGCCGTATTTTAGCACAGGGCTTATTTTAAAAAGGAAACGTTTTTCCAGGCATAGGGAGATGCGCAGAGCACCCATTTATTGGAGTGTGGTTTACCGTTTATTCCGCCGCTGGGACTTCACCAGACTCCTCCAACAGACCTTCCAGCAGGGCTGCCAATTCCTGCTCCATCTTATATAAGTCATTCTGCTGCTGCCCCACATGATCCGCGAACTGATTCAAGATATCTTCTTCCGCATCCAGATATCGCATAACCTGTTCTTCTGCTTCTTCTCTGGTACTGCACCAGACGGGATCTTCCGGAATATAGGAATGCAACTGATCGATCACTTTGATATCCAGATATTCCCGCTCTTTCTCATTTGCACCGGGGAACCAATAGTTGAGGCATCCGTAGTAGTAATAGCCCCGGGTGCTGTCCTGAATCTTTTGGTCTTTGGACAAAGACCAGCTGAGATTTTCCCGCGAGGTTTGATCCGCCTCTGCATACTGGAGATAATTCAGCAAAGAGAGCAAATCTGTTTGCTGACTCTGAAGATTGATTGGACGGCCGTTTATAAACATTTCATATTCTACCGGCGAAATATCCACCGCCTGCAAATGTTTGGTCAGAGTTTCATCCAGCGACACCGTTTCCCAACCATCCAATTCTGTCTCAAAGTACTGGATGGTTTCTTCCAGTGCAGAAACCGCCTCATCCTGACCAGTTTCGCCTGCAAGATATGCATCCACTGCTTCCAGTGCCTGGTCATACCGATAGCCGTCCTGATCCAGCTCCAGGTATCGCGGAGCAAAATCCTCTGTCACTTGATAGAAATCTTCCGACACACCGGCAGTTTCCCAAGGCTGTTTTGGGCCGCAGCCGCTCAGAAGCAGCGCGGAAAAAGCCACCGATACAATTGCGATACCACATTGAATCCTCATCAAAAAATCCTCCTGTACATCATTTCCGGTCCGATGTCTCGGTTTCCGGCCAGTCGATTGAAAATCCTTGGGCGTTCATTTCACGCCGCGCGTCTTTCAGCGTTTCCAGTGCACGGTTTGTTCCATCCTGCAGTCGGTCTGGATTTACACTTCCGGGTCCATCATAAAATCCATCCAACGCTTCCATATAGGTCATGGCCTCCAGAATTTCTCCCTGCTGCTCCGGCGTCATCTGCGCCACAAGCGCAGCCAGGAGATAGGACAGATACTGTGTTTCTGCTTCCAGATAGTCCTGATAGGCATTGACGAGACGCTCTCTTTTGTCACGCATATTGTAGGGACTGTTTTCATCGCAGAGGGCGTGTTCCAGGTAAGACAGGGTGTCCCTGGTTATTGACTCCAGTTCCAAAGGCCGACTGCAAACCAGCTCTAAGAGGTCCGGCGAAAAAAGAGATTTCTTCTCGGCGATCCCGCCAAGCGCTTTTAAAAGAGAGGCATCGAGCGGGGTGGCATACAGGGCATCCAGACTGCGGCGTTGGAGTTCAATTTGCTGCCGCAGGTAATTCCGCGCATTCGGGTCCCGGTTGTCCAGCACATCGCTGATGGCCGCCTGGTCCAATATCTTTTCCTGCGCAGAAATTTGGTTGCTCCAAACACTAAGAGAGAGATTCAGGCTGGCCAGCGCGTCGTAAATCAACGCAGATTCTTCTGCGGTATAAATTTTTTTCGTGCGGAAGAAATACCATCCACCCGCAAACGCGCCGCCCAGGGCCAGCCCGGAGGCCGCCAGCAAGAAGGCCCGCCGGGACCATTGCTGAAAATTCCCCCGGGCCAGCAAGCGGCGGTTTTCTTCTGCCTGTTGGGCCAGGGGCTCCAAAAAATTGTCATGTAAAAGAGAAAATTGCCCCTGAGGGGTGGAGACCAGCAGCCCAAACCGATCGTTCAGCTGCTCGCGTATGGCGAAATCAAACCATTCCTCGGGGCTGCGGATCTTTTCCAGCATCAGCCTTGTTTTTCCCAAAAAATCCGGGAAGGCCGCTCCGAAGGAAACACTATGCAGAATTTGATAGCTTTTCTGCGAGATGGCGAGCAAATCTGCCATGGTCAGAATCGTTCTCCCCCGATGCCGCATCTCCCACGCAATGTCGGGCAATAAAAGCTGGAAGAGATACTTGGAGCAAAGCTGCCGCCCCTGGCTGCCGCTGTCGGACCGGATGATCTGGCGGCAGAACCGTTCCAAGTACAACTTCACCAGCTCTTGTTCGGTCGTGGGGAGTGCCAGCTCCTGGCCGCTTTCGGCCGACAGCTGAGCTGCTTCCAGATACAGAAACAAAAGCATCGGGGTTCTCAAAAGCTGATGCAAGTTCTCCTCCTGGGGCAGGGGCAGCCCAGCCAGAGCGAGCTGCTGTTCTGTCTGCTGTATAGTCAGCGGCAGAAGCCGCAAAGGAACAAACCCGGTCAATCCATAGTCAAGGACGGCATCTGTCCGGTCTGTCACCAGAATTCCGACACCGGCCTGCCGACTTAAGGACTCGATTTCCAGCAGAAGCCGCTCTCTGTTTTGTCCCGCCTCATTCAGACCGTCCAGCAGAAGCACGATCGCAGCCTGGCTGTTGGCTCCAGGCTGCTGAAAAAGCAGTTCCAGCGCGTGGAGAGCGTCCTGCCAATAGGGCTGCTGTGGGGAAAAACGCATCTCTTTCAAAAGGGATTCCTCAATAAAACGCGGCTCTCCAGCGTGCGCCTGATAATCCTTCAAAGAAAGGTAAAGATAAACCGGCTTTTGTGGCTGGTAGCGTGCAGTTGCCTTTTTCCAGAGCTCCATCAAGAGACGGGATTTTCCCATACCACCGGGACCAGTCAAAAGATATCGGTCTCCCTGTTCCAGAGCGCAAACCAAATCTTCCTGTGCCGTCACGCCTGGTCCTTCGACCGGCTGGGCTAAATATCCTGTCTCAGGGTGGAAACTCTTTTTGTTCTGGAGCGCGCTGGCCTCCCACAGCGCACTCCGGGTCACACCAAAACCGTCCAAACGGTTTAAGAGCTCTTGCAGTTCCGTTTGCAGCTGCGGGACCGATTGGTATCGTTTCCGGGCCAGCGGATGGAGCCCGCGCAGCAAGATCTGCGCCGTTTTTGCGACTGCCGTTTGGGGAATATCCCCAAGGCCGGAAAGCGCGGCTGGCAAACTGCGCCGCAGGTTCCCCGCCTGTTCCCCTTCGGTCAGACGGTGCCCGGTGAGGAGATGAAACCAGACTGCACAGCAGGCATAAAGATCGGTTGCCGGGCCAATCTCAGATTCGTCCTGCAAAAGTACTTCGGGTGCAGAATAGCCTTGCTTGCAGCTGAAGGAAAAATTTTCGGCATCTGGGTTGTCAATCTCCCAGGCACTGTTGAAATCGATCAACAGAACCTGCCCAGGTAAAAGCATAATGTTGTCCGGGCTGACATCCAGGTGGAGAAGACGATGGCGGTGAAATACCTCCAGTGCCTGTAGCAGCTGCTGGAATATTCTAGCCGATTCCCGGAGAGAGAATTTCCCCTGAGTTTCCAATGCATGAAGTAGATTTTCCCCGCCATGGAGCGTGAGAACCGAGTAATAGGTACCATAGGCTTCATAAGAATTGAGATTTCCTGCTGTGGAGGAGGGGGCCAGCTGGAGCAGCTCAAGGTTGATCCGGTTCCCCGTAAGGAATCGCTGGCGGGCCAGTTCCATCCGGGCGCCGGCCTCAGGGGCGCAAAGGATGCTGCCGTCTGCCCCGCGGGTAATATCTCCTTGCGGGCTTAGGGGAAAAAGCTCCTTGATAAAGACCTGATGCCTTTCCCCTGAACTAAGGGCGTCTGGATAACTGGCGCGGTAGACAATGGCGCTGCCGCCCATTCCCTCCAATTCTTCCAGGCGATATGTTACCCCGCCCAGAATCAGCGTGCTGCCGCATTTTCGGATTTGACGGTTGTCTTGCATTCTTCCTCCAACCTCCAATGGCCGGGTGTTACTTGTCCGTTATGCGGGAGAACAGCACCTCGAGCGCGGCGCTGAACTTGTCGCTGAGGAATTCGGTGTCATACTCTGCTGCCATCGCATAGAGGATCAGGCAGTCAAATGGATTGCCCGGATCGAGCTGATTCATCCCATAGGTTTCCAAAAACAGATTAACCTTTTTAAGGGCAATCTCCAGCTGGTCACGGGGGGAATCCTCTTCTTCCAGCAGGAAGAATGCTTCATCCTCATCAGACCGGTCGCTGTACTGAAGATCCTCCGAGTAGAGAAAATCCTCGGTAATCAAAAAGAGAAGCAAAAGGGCCTTCCGGCTGACATCAATCTTCCGGCTTTTCATTTTTTGCAGTTCAGTTGACCCCGGCCAATTCTTTTTGATGGCTTTTTGGAGATAATCGTAACCGCCTGTTTTTTTGCCTGTGGGGACATTCATGCGGAAATAGGTGAGGGAAATCCTCTCCAGAGAATAAACCTCAGCAGCCGCTTGTTCAGCATCCTGGTTAGGAGCGATGGGGTCATCCGGTTCCTGAAGCAGCAAAAGCAGGTGCCAGAATTTTTCATAGGCACTTTCGTGGATAAAGCCCAAATCGGCGCTGGCGTCCAAAAAGAATTGACGCAGACCGTCCTGATCCGCAACCTGTTCAAAACGATGTGCTACCTGCTGTGTGAGAAAGTTCGGCTCTTCCGCTTCCTCGATCGATCCGAGATAAGGCTCCGCCCAGCCTCCTCGTTTGGCGTTTTGCTGCCGCTGACGTTGGGCTTCCAGCCGTTTTTCATGATACACTTTTTCTTTTTTCTGCCATTTTTTCAGCCGTTCCTCTTCGGCGGCCTGAACAATTGGCTGATAGAGGGCTTCCATTTCTTGATTTAGTGCCACGGCTTCGGGATAGTTCAGCCCTGCGCGCAGTGCAAAGGCGTAGACCAGTTCTTTGGGGTCCCGGTAGTGGATGCCTGTTTCAGAGGCGCTGGCCAAAACACGGCTGGTCTGGCTTTCGTCCAGTGAAAGGGCAAAACAAATTCGGAACAGCTGTTCTCTGGACTGCGGAACGGAGCTGCCTTTCATCCAGTTCGAGATGGTTTTTCGCAGGGAGTCCGCTTCTTTTGGGGTAAGCGGCTGATCGCTTTGGGCAGTCAGCCCTTCTCGCAGCACCTGGGCCAGATCTTCCTCTGGATATACGCTGCGCAGTACATCGGGGAAGGACCGGTAAATTGCGCCGTTTTCCAGAAAATCAATGATTTCAGAGGGTGACATACTACGATTTATTATGTGGTTAAGATTGTTCTTGGAAATTTTGGTTTCATATTGACCCAGCATAGAAAGGCCCTCCTAATAGTATCTATATTAATGGCCCAATATCAGTCCATTCTATCAATTATTATACTGCAAAATTGCCGGGAAGAAAACAAAAACGCCAAGCATTATGCAAATTGATTGACTTATAAATGAATTAAGAAGTTTTTTGAGATATCAAAAACTGGCCTGGTTTCGTTTTCGTTTTGCCAGACCAGTTTTGAAGTCACTTTTTATTCTCTGCTTTTGAACCCAGCTTTATAATCTCGTGGAAGCTTTGTAGAAATATAAAATGCTTTTTAGAGCCATTAGAAATCAAAAGAAGCTTAATAACTTCCATAAAGATCGGCATCTTCTTCCGCTAAATTGATAATTACATCGTTCCCAATAGTGACAAACTCAATTCCAAAGCCGCTGGCAGACATTTCTCCGATATCAATCTCTGTCCAGGTAACGGTATTTCCTTCCGAATCTTCAATCTTAAAGTCCCATTCGGTATCACTTCTGTCTACCACGATGGAGGTTTCAAAATATTCACCGTGACGCAATACCGTCATGCTCAGTATATCGTCACCCCAGGAGCTTGAGCTAGAAGGACTCATATACAGGTAGAAAATACTCTCTCCTGTATTGTTGAAAATAATAACCGGGACTTCAATGATAGAATTTTCTTCCTCAAGGAAGACCTTATCATTTGCTGAAGGAGCGCCTGCCGCAGAGGCGGGAACGGCCCCAACACCAACTACAAAAGTCAACGCCAGACAACATGCCATGATGAGAGAAACAAACATTTTTTTCATAGTTAACACCTCTTTTATTTTATGGCCTGGGAACGGTTCCCTGACCTTTTTCCTTAGTACGAGTATAAGAGGGATCAACAAGCCAAAAAGGAACTTATTTCCAGCCATATTACAATGTTATCAGCTGGAGTGCTAGTAAGCTTAGCTTGAAATGACCGAAAAAGCTTGTCCAGGGCTCCCGATCCAGATTGTATCTCCGGTTTTCAATATTACAAGTTTACCGACAGGGACACGAATACCGTTCACAAAGGTTCCATACGATGAGCCGGGGTCTACCAGACACAGAGTATTATTTTGGAGCAGGATTTTGCAATGGTTAAGGTTGACGTTCTTGGTTCCTGCCGGATACCGAAGTTTGCAATCCAGAGCGGTTCCCACCTTGCATTCCGTATGCCTGAGCCCAAAAGTCTGACCCTGAAACACACCTGTTTCTCCGCGCAGGACTGGCGGTATATTAGGGCTGTATCTTGGCTGAGCTGCTGGAGCACGAGGGATGGAGGCTTGGGCAGATGGAGTGCTTTGTCCGACTGTGGCAAAAACAGGCTGCGGATTGGGATGAGCAGAAGAGGAAGGGGCCGCACTGCGCTTTTTCCGGAACATATACAATCCAAAGACAGCCAAAAGGACCACCGCCGCCAGAGGCAATAATGCCAAACTAAATTCTTCCCCAGGGTGGCTGCTGGTACGGTAATCAATGTTGTTTTTTGACAGCATTCGGGTGACCTCTGCGATATTGATCGCATATCCGTAACCAGCCTCCCGCTCGCCACTAGTGTTCAACGAGATTTGCGTGTTAACTCCGATTACATTACCCTCTTCATCTACCAGAGGGCCTCCCGAGTTACCACTGTTGATGGCAGCATCGGTCTGAATGATTTGTCTGCCGGTAGTATCCTCCGTGACCAGCCGACTGATTGTTCCAACAGTCAGTGTAGCGTCCTCCATGCGAAAATCCGAATTGTAGTCAATGCCGTTGTCCGCTGAGGCCGGGTAGCCGATTGCATAGGCCGTCTGTCCGATCATCTCGTCCCCGGGCACCCGGAGCGTTGCAGCAGTCCGGTTTCGGGTTGGCTCATCCAGACGGAGAATCGCCAAATCCCGCTGTGTGTCATAATCAACCACCGAAAGGGCCAAAACGTCCCCCGCCCCTAGGCGGGCAACCAGAAGCATGTTCTCGTACGCACCCGCAGAGCCGCCCCCTAAAGCGAGGTAGTCCGCAATTACATGGTGATTGGTCACGATGTATTCTACTGGTTCAGACTCGGAACCACCGACAAAGAAGCCTGTACCGTGGCCAGCGATGACCATCTGGTTATCCCATGCTTCAAAGTAGACTGCACAGATGCTGCCGCGCACCTTTGCAGCCTGGGCTCCATCTGCAAAGGCGTGCGGAATCATACAGACAACCCACAGAATCGCCAAACAGGCTGAGAGAATTTTTTTCATGGCTTGTCCTTTCAACCTCCTATGTTGGGGTGATTTTTGGGAGCAGGGCCTTATTGTAATTACAGCCACACCATGCCAAAATCTCCCACATCAGGCCCTTTGATCGGCCCTCCGCTCCCGGCGTCTTGAGAATTGGAAACGACGCTTAAACTGCTGCTGACCCAGCAGAATGCCTCCCGGAAGTTCTCAGAGGTTGCGCGGAGCACGCCGCCCCGGCCATCTGCAGTGTAGCTGCGAAGAATATCAATGTTGGCGTCTCCAATTGCCATCGGAAAGAAGTTAAGCTTATGATCCTGCAAAGCGACTCGAAGTTTTTCCTTGGCGATTTTTTCATAGTCCGTATCGGTAGGCAGCCCATCGGTCAGCAAAAACATCCAGGGTCGGTAATAGGAAACCCCTAGGTCACGATACTGCTTCTTGCGCTGTTCCAGCGCGTCAAGTCCAGCCAAGATTGCCTGATTCATGCCGGTCAAGCCGTCCGCTTCCAAAACTGGGGCCTCATAGTACTGTGCCGGAGAGAACGGCGTGATCGTCTGGACCGTGTTGTTGAAGGTAATAATGGAAACATCTGCGGCACCGCTGGCCATGGAATCTGCCTGCAATGCCTGGCCAAATGCAGCCAGCCCCTGATTTACTTCGGCGATACGATTGCCGCGCATGGAGCCGGAGGTATCTACCAAGAGTACACAGGCTACATGTCGGTCGCCGCAATTGATGGGCTCCTCAAAATTGATATAATCAGTGGGAACAGAATACGACATAATTTGCACTCCTTTTCTTTTATACGTCATGCTGCTGAGGATAATTGAAGGTCGCTCGAGGAATCATTGCCGGCGCCATTCGTACTCTCATAGTGCTGTGCCTCTGGGGCGCGGAGAGCCTCCTGCATTTTGATCCGGGCTTCTTGCTCGGTTGGCTGCCAGCTGGGGAGATTTTCTTCTGAAAAAAGAGGACGATATGCTTGATCTATGTACTCTTTGGCCTGGATGAGTTCCTCTGAGGTAAGGCCAGAGGAGAGAATGAACAGGTTGCAGGCATAGTAGCTGGCGGCATCAAACTGTTGCTCTGATGATAGAATCTCGTAGATTTGTTCTGCCAGGATATTTAAATTTGTTGTAGAACCTTCTGTCGATGCCGCAAGCATATCGTCTAGCTGCTGCTGCAGTTCTGCCAGATGTTCCGCATATTCCTTTGTGTGAGCCAAATGTACTTCCAAAAATTCGTTCTGTGCATCAGAGCCGCTTTCCGGGCGGGTAAGCGGCTCCCTGGTTAAGTCTTCCTCCAGACTTTGCAGAAGATAGCGGACTTCTGCTAGGTATGCGCCAGCATCCGGCTGCGCCAAGTGGCGGGTCACCCAGCCTAAAATCTCTCGGTAATGGGCCTGATGCTGCAGAAATTCTTGATGGAATTGAGCGATTTCCTCAAAAGATAGGATTTGTGGAAGAGTGTCTGCAGGAGACTGAGAGGACGGTTCCGTCTCTAGGGAGGTGGAAAACGTAGTATCACTACCCACGGGGAGAATATCTGGCTGTTTCGAACCATGAGCTACAAATAAAACTACCAGGAGTAGGCAAATTACCGCAGCTCCAAGCAGAAACGGAAACGATTGGCGTCTCAGAAGCTGCTCCATCTTTTTCTCAAGGTCACTCGAGCTCTTGTGAGAAGATTCCGTATGGAGTGCAGAAGCTCTGCGCTTTTCATTTGTCGCAGGACTGTGCGGTCTGGTAGGATGATCTTCGGAGCAATTTGAGGCAATGGATGAAGGGACTTCCTTCGTCCTTTTGGCTGGAAAAACAGGCGGCTCAATGGGAGCACTTTCTAAATCATTCAGCTTATGGGCTGATTTGGAGTAAAGAGTTTCTTTGGCCCGCTGCTTCCAGGCCTCCTGTTCCTGCGCCCAGATCTTGCGGTCAAAGGCCGGTTTCTCTGCACGGGCAAGTGCATCCTTGTTGATCACCGCCACCAGTGTGAGGTCGTCCTCCACTGCGGCTCGAAAAGAATCGGTATTCATGTGGATTTGGCAGGCTTCGGACGCTTTGGAGGCACCGTCCCGGAGAATCTTGTAAACGGCAGGGCCCATGATGGCGGGGTAATCTATCCCATTAAAATAGGAAATCCGAAGGGGATCATATACAAAGGAGTCCAACACCCCATCAGTAGCCATTACAAAGGCAACTACCGGTTTGTCCGCTGTGCTGACCTTCCAGCGGCCGGTCTGCAGAGGATAAACGCTGGAGGCTTCCTCTCCTTTCATGCGCTCGGTCACCATGGCTGCCGTACCGTCTTCAAACTGTGCAACCACACCGTCATCTCCCACGTGGCAGCAGCAGAGCTTCCGGCTGCGGTAGACAGCGACTGTTAAGGTGGATTGAAAATAGGCTACCGGCTGATTTGATTGATCCGCCAACTGTTCCACCTGATCACGCGCCTGTTCAAAGGCTTGACAGAGCAGTTGCGGCAGCTCGTTTTCTGCACCGAGGGAGGGGAGCCCTTTTTCGACCACATCCAACGCAGTCTTCACAGCGCAGGAGGCTCCCAGATGAGACAAGGGGTAGCTGCCAAGGCCGTCTGCGATGGCGGCGATTAGGGTCTTTTGCTTGGGCAGGTAACGCATCTCACAGCGGTCCTGACAGGGAGAACCCTTTTTGATATGCGACGCTCCCTGCATGGAATAAGCGAATCCGGCGTACGGGCCATGTTCCAGTGCTTGAGGTTCGGGCAGCGATGGTACGTCTGGCAGCGGCTCTGCCCCGCCGAGACGATCATCCAGAGAAAAATCTCGATCGAGTGGTGGCATAGGTGGAATCACTCCTTTGTCTGTGAAGTATGTATATATCCTTTTTTAATTGTCATCACTGCAGCATTCGGGGCAGGGATCGGCGTTTTTCTTGGCGGCATTAACATTATAAGCAAGGAAAGAACTGATATCGAGGTTGGGACAGCCATAACGATGGTAATATCGATCTCCATTATCCGAGGTCGAAATGATTCGAATATAATCATCCATAAAATCAGCCTTCTCTGCCAGTTCGCCGTTTTCTTCCTCAAGCTGACGATTTTGACTCTGGAGATTCCGGACTCTATAGTCCAGCCGATCATTATCTTCTTTCATAGGAAGATAAACCAATGCCAGTGACAGAGCCCATAAACAAATAACTGTCCAGAATATAATTCGCCGATTCTTTTTTCTGAGAGCGGTTTTGGATTTAGACGAAATTTCCGTAGAAGAACCTGCAGCTTGAGTGTTTTGAGAAACAGTTTGTTGGCTGGAGTCTATTTTTTTTGTATTTGAAGTTGAAATATGACGATGTTGAGGTGAAGTATTGTTAAACGCCCGGCAGAACTCGCAGACTCCCTTTGATTTGAGAAAATAATGTTCCGGATTATTGCTGCATCTCTGCAGCAAGGAGGCACGATTTGCGTACAGAGCTCCCAAATCAGATGCCCACTGCGCGGCACTGGTGCGCTGGCTGATCTGGCTCATAAAGTTATTGGCATCGTAGAAGAACGTGCGCCGGAAGTCCTCCTTCAGATTGTCCGGCAGCATTTCCAGGGTAGGCTCGTTTGGCGGGATCTCACACCCCGGCACAGTACGGACATAGGCGCAGTTTCCCATGGAAATATTATATTCCTGCCTGCTTTCATTGCGGGATTCGTTGCTGTTAACCTTTACATCGTAAGGGTGGCGGTTGTGCAGCAGCAGACGGAACAAATGGATGGCAAGGCTGAAGTCGTCCGACTCTTTGGTAAAAGACGCCTTATTCAGGTTACGGCCCTGCAGCTCGGGCGGAAGGAACTCTGGCCGGCCCACCGTACAGGGGAAGCGCTCTCCAGTGACAGGATTAGTCAGGTCGAAACTGTCTGCATCCAGGAATGTAATGAGACCATTGCGGTGGACTACAATATTTTTGCTGTTCATATCCCCCACAATGCAGTCCACACTGTGGAGGTATTTAACCGTGTTGGCTAAATTAAAAGCAACTCCAAGATGCGTCAGCCAGGAGTAATCATTGAAAAATCTCCTTGCCTCATAACCTGACCGGCAGAGGGTGTAGATTGGGATAGTGTCGTTTACCAGCGGCATCGCATAGCCCACGAACTGGCCGTTTTCGCTGAGAACATCCATCGGCCAGGCAATGACCGGCGTGTGTGTGCCATCTTTTGCATAAGAATCCACCGGGCAGCTTACCATATAGCGGACTTTCCGTTCAATCTCTGCCGTGGGATTGCGATAAATTTTGACTGCGATGCCGGGAACGTTGGTTTTATAAACAATTCCCTCTCCGCCGCTACCCAGCTCTGATTCGAGCTGGTAAACCTTGGCGTTGCTTCCGATCAGAAGACTCCCAATTTTGGCCATGTTTTTCCTCCTCTTGATGTTTGATTCCAAATCCCCTTCATTCCCGTACTATACGCAGGGAAAATGGATTACTGCACGAAAGCTTGCTTTATACTACCACTTTTACATGGCGTCAAAGGAAAGTTTTTTCCGCTTTTAAACGCCCCGGAATAACCCCCAAAAGGCCGTACCTCAGAAAGAGGTGCAGCCTTTGGGGACCATAATTAGGATTGCATCAGAATGTCAAGGATCTGATCGTGGAACATTGTCAGCTGCTCCAAGTGTTCGCGCAACTGTTCTTGGTCATGTTTCTCCTGCAGCTGGGTGCGGGCGGAATGAACCGACAGATACACCAGTCCTGCTGGAAGAAGGGCTGCGGCCGCCTGTGTAAGCAGCGAGGCGTGAAGCTGACGCGAGATAAAAAGCCCGGTTCCCAGTCCAGCCACAGGGGCAATAATCTCAGCAGCATTGGGGATCCCCCGGCGGGGCGGTACCGGATGAAACTGAATCCCCTGTAACACCGCCTGGATTTTTTCCGCTTTCTGCGGCTCGCGTTCTGCGTAGCTGCGCAGCCATCGGCCACAGAGCGTTTCATCGGAACCCCAGTCCAACGCACTGTCCCGCAAGATCTGATCGTACTGTAATTCTGTCAGCAGCCCGTTCCGGTTTCGTTTGAGCAGCCGACCTTCTACCTTAGTTCGGAATGTGACCCAGCACTGTTCAAATGCATCCCGATCCTTTTGATTCATCATTTTTTACCTCCTGTGCTCGGATGTGAGATTGAATTGACATTAGGCTCTGACGGCGGGTCTCCAGCTTTTCCAGATCCTGCTGGATTTCCAGTATCAGCGTTTCCAGCTGCTGTCTGCGGCTCTGTTCCTGGGCAATCCACTCGTCCACTGTGGAACGATAGGAGACCAGATACCGCTCCAGAGCTTTCTGAATCATCAATTTCAGCTGCTCAGATTGCTTGTCCATGCTCTGGACCACACGGTCTGCCGCATCCGAGAAATACCTGGTAAGGGGGTTGTCAAGATCCTGCAAAATCTTTTGGCGCATATCCTGGACGCTTGCTCCGGCAGACGATGCCGCTGCGGCCCCGCCGAACATTCCGATCAGGGCTCCAACCACCGTTCCGACCCCTGGCATCACGGCGGTTCCTAACGCAGCCCCGGCCGCTGTTCCACCGCCGAACAAAGCATTTTCCTTTTTGATGGTCTTCCGGGCATAAGCCCCGACCTGGTCGAAGCTGGAGAGTTTGGGTTCCAGAATCGGCGAAATCTCTGTCAATAGCTGATAGGGCTGCGGTGGAAGAGGAGGCAGAGAACGGAAGTTCTTCTGAAACTCCTCTCGGAATGCCAAGACTTCTTCCTGGCAGGCAGACCTTGTTCTTTGGATCGGAGGACACTGTGAGAGCTCAGTCACAAGGGCCTGGGCCTCGCGCTGACAATCCTTTTTCAGCCCCTGCTCGATATACTGATTGAGGGCATCGGTCCCCTGGTTGCCAGCAATCAATGTTTCAATCCACTTTTTTGCCTGAGTAGCCCGTAATTGCGCCGACTGAAGCAGCTTGCCCCGCTCGGCCATATAGAAATCCATAAAATTCTTCTGGCGCAGGTCCACTTGGCGTTCCACAAACTCCTGCAGATTCGCTTGGCGGGCTTCCTCAATCTGTTTCAGCCGTCCTGCATAATCTTCCTGATGTTTTTCCAACTGACAGGCCATTGCACCATACATCTGAGCGGTCATGGAAATCAGCTTTTTGGTTTGGGCTACGGCACGCTGACAGGCGACATGACGCAGCAGCGCGGTTTCACTTTCCAGTGAGGCGGTCAGCAGCGGATCGCTTTCTTCCCCAACTGATTCGGCCTGCCTAGCAAGAGCCAGGACCGCCAAAGAAGCGTAGGGCAATACCTGAGGATTTTCCAGTCCTAGTCGAGCGCAAACCGACTGCCGGATAAATTCCAGCATCATGGCACGTTCTTTTGGAGAGATTAAGTCCATCTTAGTCACAACAAAGACGCACTGTTCCATAACCGGCTGCAAACAGGATTGGATAAACTGAACCAGGCTGTCGGGCAACGGCCGGGTGGCATCTACCAGGATAACGGATAAGTCCGAGGTCTCCTCCAGCGTGCGAATGGTGACCTCTTGGTGCCACTGGGTGGTGGCGTTCAGACCAGGTGTGTCGATGATACGAAAATTACTGCGAGCCAGGGTCGGAGCGGGTAGCTGCACAGTCACTTGGCTAAAATACTGTGCAGTACTGTTGTCCGCCACAAGCTGGTTTAGGCGGGTACGCATTTCCTCAAAAGAGGAAAAATGCCGTTCCATCCGCTTGCCATCCTGACAGTCGAGGGTGATCTTCTGTTCGCCGCCGTCTTCCAGCACTGTAGAGGCCACTGTGGTCCCCTGCAAAACACCCACTTCCAACAAATCTATCCGCAGCAGCGCGTTGATAAAGGTGCTTTTTCCGCTTGAAAAGTCTCCAATTACGCTGATGTTAAGTCGTACATCCCGCTGCTTTTCCTGCAGGGCTGCAAGACGGGCATACAGCTGCGCTTTTTCCACCGTATGCCAGTTGTATTTATTCAGAAGCTCCGCGACAAAGTTTATCTGGCCGTCTAAATCTGCTATCTCTTTCAGATTTTCACGGCTAAAATAGTCGGATGCTTCGGCCCAGCCTCTCGCTTTCTCATCCATAACTTTACTGCATCAACTCAAAGATCAAATCATCCAATTCATTATTTAAAGCCCGGGCGTCTGCTGCACACCGATCCAAAACCTGGAGCCGCTGGTCTGCGCTGGCCTGGCCCTTCTCCAGCTCTGCAATCACGCCCTTAATCTGGGCGTCCGCCTGCTGGATTTCGCCGTCCAGAGCAGCGGCGATCCCGTCCACCAGCTCAGTGAATTTCTGGATGATGCTGTCGGTTGCCTGATCAATCGACTGGCTGGCGTTTTGAGTCATATTCTCGACAATTTTTTGGGTCACAGAAGTTTTCAGCTTTTTTTCGACCATGCTGTCTCCTTTGATCCAGTTTGCCAGGATGACAGTTCCAATCATGGCCGCCAGCGTAAAGGGATTTACCAAACCAAGCAGATTGAGCACGAGCAGTGTTCCCATTTCAAAGGCCAGCGTCTTTGCCAACTGCATGCTCAGACCATTCATGCCGCCAGAAACGGCACCGCCAATACCTCCCAGTACAAAACCGCCAGCTGCCCCTACGACACGCTGCCAAGTTGGCACCGTGTTGGGGTTGACTTCTCCGCCGGACATGCTGACCTGGACCTGATCAATGCCATCCAGGATGGCTTTTACATCGGCCTCGGCAGATTCAAAGATGGCGTTCGCCTTCTCCTGGATCATGGGGCTGAGGACGGTGTTGCGCCACTCTGTCTGCTGCTCTGAACATTTCTGGGATACATATTCTGCAATTTCCTGGATTGCAGCGGCAACTTTTTGCTTATTGGGAATGATTCCCAGGGATGTTTTCAGCTGATATTCATTGACCCACACGGGGACCATATCAATGAGCTCCTGCATATTATTGCTGATGGCACGCTGGAAGCCGTTGCGGCTTTGTTCCACCCGGATCTGCATCCGGCTGCGGAGCTGGTCTTTGCGAATGACCAAACTCTGCAGTTCCGGTTTGGCCTTTTCGTAGCGTTTGCGAATCTCGTTTACACCATCCTGGAGCATCTTCCGCTGCATGGGGATAGCCTTGTCCAGAATTTCAGAAGAAAGGATCCGACGCAGCTCTTTGGCCGGCTGTGCCAGCTTGATTCTGCCTTTGCGGGTGGTCAGGAAAATGGAGAGCTGTTTCTCAAACGGCCCCATACCCGACCGATCGTATTTTTCACTGTTCTGCTCGACTTTGCCGTCCAGCGCATCCAGCGCTGAAACGAAATAGATCCCGTCGTTGCCAAAACTGGTGTAATCCCGAAGTTTGGTCTGTGCATACTGGCGCACCATCGGCTGCTCTTTCTTTGAAATCCGGTCGAACATATTAGCCACGAAGAAAGGCTCCTCAAAGCCCTGCCCCTTGAGGTCGGTTTGGATAAACTGCATCTCGGTATCCGAACAGAGAGCGGTGGAGTTAAGCACCATCAGGATAGCATCCGCATTGTTCAGATACTCCATGGTTACCCGGGTACGGGTGGCGTGTTCGTTCAGGCCCGGAGAATCAATAATCACCACACCGTTTTTCAAGAGATCCAGAGGCCAGAACAGCTCAAGTTTCTCATACGGGCTCTCCAGCAGCATTTCACGGGGGTCCTGACCCATAGGGATGACTACATATTTTTCAATTTCGTGATAGGGCACTTCCAGCGGAGGCACTGCCTTGCCCCCGTACTTCTGGATATGGGCTAGTGCCCGGTCGGGAAGGCTCTTGGGAAGCTCATCCGGCAGGGGATCCTGGAAATAGAGGATTGCCCGTTTTTCCTCGCCGTACTTTACTTCGTTGATGACTGCGGTGCAGGGAATAGAATAAGCCGGCAGGACATCCTCACCCAGGATCGAGTTAATGAAGGTGGATTTGCCATTTTTGAACGTGCCCACAACCATAATCTTAAAAGTATCGTTGTGGACCTTGTCGGCCAGCTTTTTCAGGCTGTCCCGCAGCTGGTCCATGTTCAAAACTGAGACAATATTGGAAGCCTTCCCGAGCAAGTCGGCGAGCTGGTGACGCTGGGCGGAAAAAGTCATGTAAGTGTTGTTCACGTTTTGAGTTTCCATAATTTATATGCTCCTTTTTAAATTTAGACGAAACGTTCGAACTGTTTGACAAAGAAATCCACTTGGTTCAGCTGGCTGTGCAGCAGGCACTCTGCCTCAGGGTCTGCGGGACGATTGGTGCGCTCAATCGCGGTGCGCTGTGCATCCAGCCAGCGTTCCTTCTGCTGCTGGGCTTCACGGAAGACGTCTTCGTAGACCTTCGCAAGGCGCTTGTCGCTCTCGTCGGTAGCCTTACGGACCAATTCAGGCACATTGACCCGGATTGCCTCCTGGATGGCCTGCCGCTGCTTTTCGACTTTATCCTTAAATACTTTTTCCGTAACAATGGAGGAACCCGTGCCTACGCCCATCGTGACCACTAGCGGGAATACCCCAAGCCCTGCACAGACCAGTGCGCCTGCAATGGTCAGAACGGCGGTGCCGATCCGGATAACATTTCGCTCTTTGGAAAGATCCTCAAATTCGAGCTTTCTGCGTCCTGTTAAGTCTTTTGCCGGGGCATTACCGGAGACAGCGGTTTTTTCTCCCCCGATTTCAACATGGAATTTGTTCTGGATAACGTGGTTTAGCCAGGCCGCATCTCCGGCGATGGTTCTGGAAGCTTCTTTGTTCAAAACGGTGGAAAGATTGGTCAGCTCTACTTTCATGCGGTAGGGATACATTTCCGTCCACCACTTTTGGGGGCTGCCAGTCATAGCCACCTCTGCCTGCAATTTTTCTGTGATATTTTCAGCATATTGGACTGCGAGCTCCTGCATCTTGCGGGAGCATTCAACGCTGCGAGCAAGGAACTTGTTTTGCAGTTCTTCCCAGTCGAGGTCGGCCTGCCGGAGGGCATCCTTCTTTTCCTTTATCAGCTCCTGTCGTTTTGTTTCGTCCGTGCTCATAAGGGTCAGCTGCTGCTGCAAACCGCTCCGGGCTGCTTCCAGCTGGGCGATCACCCGAGAAGCAAACCATCGCTCGATCAGCACTTTGCGGGCCGGATTCCGCGCCCACGCTTCGAGCTGGGAGCGTATCTTATCCATCCCCATGATCTGCTGGTATTGATCATCCGGCAGTTCTACCGAGTAAGGAATAAAGACCGGAATATCCACCTTCCACTGACTTAGCTTCTGCTGGACATATTGGATGACCATACAGCGTTCTTTTAGTGGAATGAGATCCAGCTTCGTTAGGATCAGCATCAGGAAAGGAACCTTGTGGGCAATGAGCCGCTGCTCTATGAACAACCGCTCACTCGAGCTCAAAGCTGCTGTGGCGGCAACCGTCATTATGACTGCATCGGTCCCCAACAGCGCCTCGCTGATGACCTTTGCCCGGCCCTTATCCAGGTCACCGGCCCCCGGCATATCAATCAGTTCGATTCCTACTTGTTTCAGCCAGGGATTCGAAAGCTCCACGACTGCACTGCCTTCTGGCTGCGGACCGCCTTGGTGGTTGGCTATCAGCTTATCCCAGGACGCTTGTTTGGGTGGCAGGGTTTTGCCTGCATCGCCGTGACAATCCAGCGGAGTGATGCCTTCTGTTTTGCCCCAGCGAATACGGGTCAAAATGGCCGTCGTTGGCAAATTGCCTACGGGAAGAATTTCTTTTTCCAACAACCCGTTTAAAAAGCTGCTCTTACCTCTCGAAAATTCTCCTGCCACGGCGACCGTAAATCGTTCCCGGGCGGCAGCCGCCTGTGCCTGAGCGACCCCCTGGGCCAGTTTGGGCTGGCCCAGCTCATACAAATAATCCTGTACTTGCTGTGCACGGTCTGCAATCTCCGGGTGGATGAGCTGCACCGCGGCGGAAAAAGCCTGCTCCTGCAAATCGGGCTTATTATTGGGCTCGAAAAAATGGATATTTCCTTTGACTTTTGCCATAATCTCCCGCCTCATTCAAAGTATTTCTGGTAGAAATAGGGATCCAATGTCCGATACATCGGCCACAAGGCCGGTTCAGTTAACATCTGCAGCAGTTTGCACATTCGCACCTCATTTTCTTGGGCATAGGGCTCGTCATACAACAGGGCCGCAGACAGGCGGTCATACTCCATAAACAATTCTTCGCGCAGGGCTTGATACTCCTCCCGGTTCAGATTCTGTACTGCTTTATGGCGGAAAAATCCGGCCGGCTTGCCAAGATCGATTTTGCCAAAACGCGCGTCAACGGACAAATCCAGATACTCGACTGGCTGCCCCTCCGGCAGCCGTAGCGTGACCGCATAGTGGATGGGGTAGACCAAAGTCTGGTCTGTCTTGCCAGTCATCTTGTACCGCAAGAAAGGAACCATCATACAAAGTTGTTCGTTCCTGATCTGCATAATAGGCAGGCCGGGCGCATAGCCCATCTGCATCCCGCAGCCCAAAACGAAGGGATGCGTTGGAAGATCCTTTAAGAGCTGCTTTACGGAACATTCGTGTGACATAACAGACCTCCTCTTCTATTCTTATCAGTAACAGGTGATCATCTGGCAACTTCCGTCCTCCCAGGCGTCCACAAAGACATCCAGGGGTACCATTTCGCCGCAGCCATTTGGACTGCCGGAATCGTTTAGGATGACCATCGGGGCAGAGGGATCGGAATAATCAATGCCAATAACTTGTACAGCGTGATCCGCTCCGTCTACCGGACAGAAAAGCTGATCGGTTTCACCATACCAGATTTCACCGGAATCAACGCTTACAATTACTTTTCCGCCATCCTCAAGGCACTGTCGGATATCCTCGATGTCATTGTGATAGCTCATCTCCGGGTCCAGGCCGTAGTATTTCAATACATTGGCCATATCCAAGGCATTTCCCCCGGTCTCCTCTGTAAACCAGCCATTTTCCTCAGAAATATCAACGAGCTGCTCAATGTCCACGTCCTGGCCAGTTAACTCCTCGATCACAAATTTCTGAGAATAAAGAGTGCATCGATTGGTGTTTCCCTGGCATTCCCAGTTTTCCATGTCTGAGGCGGGGTCGCCGCAGACATCTTCCGGGTCTGCCAGGCGGGGGTCAAATTGCTCCAACTCTGGCAAACCGGAGTTTTCCGCGAAAGACAGGTTTTCCAACGGGAAGATGAGGCCGTTCTCTGCATCATATCCATAGACGGCAACATCGTCTGCGCTTCCGTCTGCGTCCAGGTCGGTGGAGACGATATAGGTGTCCGGTGCACCGGTCCCAGAGTCTACAAGCTCTTCTGTCACCATGCAATCGATCTGCGCGTCACCATTTGTGTCGATAATGGTTTCGAAATGGTCCAAAACTCCATCGCCATTCGTATCGTATCCCACAGTTACCTGGTCGAACATGCCGTCTCCTGTCTGGTCGATATAAGATTTCTGGTCGTCGATAAACCCGTCCTGGTTATAATCGTTTTCATAAACCAGCGTATCTATTGCGCCATCGCCGTTAGAGTCCAGCTCAGTGACAAAAGAATCAAACACTCCGTCATGGTTTGTATCTACAGCTACGCTCTCCAGGTACCCATCCCCATTCAGATCCGCGAGGATGGTTTCGGCCTGACCATCCAGGTTGTTATCAATCGCAACCGAATCCAGGACACCATCTCCATTCAAGTCAAAATTGAGTTCGTAGTCCGTCATGTTGTTCGCTCCTTTTCTTTTCAAAAGTAGATTTCCGGAAGGGTGTGCTGCCGTTCATCTCTGGGGGTCTGTAAGATCCCTGTCTCTCGAGCAAAAGCAGCGTCGTCCGTAATTCTGCCGCTGTGGCAAAACGCTTGCGGGGCAAAAGATGCAGCCCCTTGTGGAACATTCGGGCCAGGAGGACCGGTAGAACGTTGCGCTGTGGCTGGCTAAACAGATGATCCCGCTGCGGACTATGCCCGAAAATCAGGTGATAGAGCAGGGCGGTTGCTGCATACAAATCGGTCGAGGGACCGATCTCGTTCCAATTATGCAGCCGCAGCTCTGGGGCTGCATAGGAAAGGCTATATCCAGGATTTTCTGGAAGGTCATCTGTTTTTTGATCCCAAAACTGGATGTAATCCAGAACCAGCGCCCCACCAGGCAGCAAATGGATACTGGAAGGGAGGATATTAAGATGCAATAAGCCGCTACTGTGGATATCTTCTAAAATGTCCAGCAGCTTCAGGATCAGTGAGACGGCTTCCTCCAGCGGAAGTCCATTTGGATTTTGCTCCAACAGAGTTTCACAAGTGGCAGATCGTGGGAAAATACGGACCACATAGCTTGTGCCATATGCGTCACAATAAAAGCTTTTCGCTCCAGCTTCTGTAGGAAGGCGATCCAATTGCCGCTGTTCCAGCCGCTGCCCTCGCAAAAAAACTTCCCGCTTTTCAGCAAGTAACCGCTCCCCGGCGGCTGTGCACTGCAGCCCGCCGGTTTCGCATCGGAAGATCGAACCATCCGGGGCGCGCGGGTAGAGCTCCCGAATCAGAATATCATTCCACCCGTCAAGGCCTGACACCCGGGCGGGGTAGGCAATCACGTCCTCCTGGATCACTGCATTTCCAACCACTTGGCAGGGAATGCTGTTCAGGAGAAGAATCTCCCCATCCCGTCGTGGGATTCTATGGTCGAGCATTTTGGGCCTCCTTCATCCATCAATAGTGGATTTCCTCGCTTTTGTTACTGTGATTATACGGGAGGCGGCTGCGCTGGCCAGCAACTTTTTTCCGGCATCCACTCGGCAGGGGTTTGGCAGTTGGACTGAAACAGGAGCCAACCATTCAGGATGCTGTACAGACAAAGGGGTCTGCGGGTTGTGATTTTGACGGAAGTGGGAGTTTGAAATGAGAAAAAGCGATTCTATGATTTATAACTATATAATGATTATAATCATTATAAAAAGAAAAGGCAAGTCCTCTGGTTGAAGTGACTATAATCACTGTAAAGAAAAAATGGAATGCCCCTATAATAAAGAAAACGGGGTGATAAAATGCCAATCTCCTTCCAACCAATGCGGGAGTATATGGAGAAAAATAAAATTTCTTATTACCGCCTGGCGAATGAAGGTATCGATGCTCAAACTTTGCAAAGAATTCGGCACGACAAGCCCGTTACAACCGAAACACTGGCGATAGCTGCGTCAAATCCGGTAAGATTGTCGGTACAGGCAATGAAAATGTCCTCTACACCGCGGTTTTTCAAAC
>DSLFC04101__coassemble_489_pt1 | contig 27102 bp, 35 predicted proteins | sample DSLFC04101__metabat2_low_PE_049 | metagenome-assembled genome bin DSLFC04101 | reverse complement strand
ATGTCCTCCTGGCTCAGGTTGGTGGAAGCGGTGATGGAGATCTGCTGCTCCTTGCCGGTGCCCAGATCCTTGGCGGAGACCTTCACGATGCCGTTGGCGTCGATGTCGAAGGTAACCTCGATCTGAGGCACGCCGCGGGGAGCGGGAGCAATACCGGTGAGCTGGAAGCGGCCCAGGGTCTTGTTGTAAGCAGCCATCTCACGCTCGCCCTGCAGCACATGAACCTCAACGGAGGTCTGGCCGTCGGCAGCGGTGGAGAAGATCTGGCTCTTGTGGGTGGGGATGGTGGTGTTCCGGTCGATCAGACGGGTGAACACACCGCCCATGGTCTCAATGCCCAGGGACAGAGGAGTCACGTCCAGCAGCAGGATGTCCTGCACATCGCCGGTGAGCACGCCGCCCTGAATGGCAGCGCCAACGGCCACGCACTCATCGGGGTTGATGCCCTTGAAGCCTTCCTTGCCGGTGATGCTCTTCACAGCGTCCTGGACGGCGGGGATACGGGTGGAACCGCCAACCAGCAGCACCTTGGTCAGATCGGAGGCGCTCAGGCCTGCATCGGACATGGCCTGACGGACAGGCTTCATGGTCCGCTCCACCAGATCGGCGGTGAGTTCGTTGAACTTAGCCCGGGTCAGCGTCACATCCAGATGCTTGGGGCCGGTGGCGTCAGCGGTAATATAAGGCAGGTTGATGTTGGTGGAGGTCACGCCGGACAGCTCGATCTTGGCCTTCTCGGCGGCTTCCTTCAGACGCTGCATGGCCACCTTGTCGCTGGCCAGGTTGATGCCCTCGGTCTTCTTGAACTCGGAAACCAGGTAGTCCATGATTCTCTGGTCGAAGTCATCGCCGCCCAGGTGGGTGTCGCCGGCCGTGGCCAGAACCTCAATGACGCCGTCGCCGATGTCCAGAATGGACACATCGAAGGTGCCGCCGCCCAGGTCGTAAACCATGATCTTCTGCTCGGTTTCCTTGTCCAGGCCGTAGGCCAGAGCCGCAGCGGTGGGCTCGTTGATGATCCGCTTCACATCCAGACCGGCAATCTTGCCGGCATCCTTGGTGGCCTGACGCTGAGCGTCGGAGAAGTAAGCGGGAACGGTGATGACGGCCTCGGTGACCGGCTGGCCCAGATAGCTCTCGGCGTCTGCCTTCAGCTTCTGCAGCACCATGGCGCTGATCTCCTGGGGGGTGTAGCCCTTGCCGTCAATGGTGACGTGATAGTTTTCGCCCATGTGGCGCTTGATGGAAGAGACGGTGCGGTCGGCGTTGGTAACTGCCTGACGCTTTGCCACCTGACCCACCATACGCTCGCCGGTCTTGGAAAATGCCACCACAGAGGGGGTGGTGCGGTTGCCTTCGGCGTTGGCAATCACAACAGGTTCGCCGCCTTCCAGAACGGCCACACAGGAATTGGTAGTACCAAGGTCAATACCGATAATCTTGCTCATAATCTTTTCCTCCTATATCGCAATGCAAAAATATACTTGATTGGGGGCGATCAGTTGGCCACCTGCACCATGGCAAAGCGGACAATCTTGTCGCCGATTTTGAATCCCTTCTGGAACACCTGGGCGATGACGTTCTCCTCCAGCTCGTCGCTTTCAATGTGCATCACCGCGTTGTGCAGGTTGGGATCGAAGGGGTCTCCCACCTGTCCGAAGATTTCCACGCCCAGTCCGGTGAGGATTTTCACCAGCTCGTTCATGGTCATCTCCACGCCTTTTTTGAATGCGGCATCGGCAGTTTCCTGCTGCAATGCCCGCTCCAGGTTGTCATAAACGGGAAGGATTTTCGCCACGGCGTCGGCCTTGCCGTTGCCGTAGGAAGCTTCCTTCTCCTTGACGGTCCGCTTGCGGAAGTTGTCAAACTCCGCCGCCACCCGCAGGTGGGCGTCCCGTTCGGCGTTGTATTTTTCCTCCCAGGGGTTGACTTCCGGAGTCTCGGCGGTTTCCTCGGTTTCCGGGGTTTCCGCCGGATCCTGGGTCTGCTCCTGGGTTTCTTCCGTCAATTCGGTTTTTTCTGTATTTTCCACGTAATCGTGCCTCCTGTCATGGTTGGGTGTGGGCTGCGGCCGCTACTTCTGGGGCTGCTCGCCTTCGGGCAGCTGGGGCGTTTCCGGTTTGGTGAACATTTTGGAAAGGCTTTCAGCGAAGTAACTCAGCCGGGCGGTCACCTTGGCGTAATCCATTCGGGTGGGTCCTACCACACCGATGACGCCCTGCATTCCTTCGCCGATGTCGAATTTGGTCATCACCACAGAGGAGTCCTTCAGTTCGTCCGCCACGTTTTCCGGTCCCACAATGACCTTGGTGCCGTTGGCGCCCCGCATCACCGCCGGCAGATTTGCCAGCGCGTCCTCGTCCATGGATTCCAGCACCCGCTGGGCTTTATCCACATCCCGGTATTCCGGCAGTCCCAGCAGCCGGGACTGGCCCGCCACCGCCACATTGGTGGCGCCCTGATTCTTCAGGGTTTCCTGAACGAAATCCAGAATCACCGGTACCAGACTGGCGGCGTTCCCTGCGGAACGCATCACTTTTTCCATCAGCTCGCCGGTGAGCCCCTCCAGGGGAACCTCGGTCATGGTGGCATTGAGCAGGGCGCTGAGCAGTTTCAGGTCCGCCTCCGCCAGATTCACCGGCAGCTTGATCAGCTTGTTCACCACCTGATCCCCCGGAAGCATCAGAACCAATATGATGTTCCCCGGCCCGGCCTGAACCAGCTCGAAGTGCTGAATGCTGGTGCTGGCGGAGCGGGCGGCGGCGGTAATCGCCGGCAGGTTGGTGGCCTGGGACACCAGCTTGGCGACCTTCTCCACCATCTTATCCACCCGCTGCATCTTTTCCTCGATGGCGGTGTTGATGGAGTGGGTCTCATCGATGCTCAGCCGGTAGTCCATCATCAGCTCATCCACATACAGCCGGTATCCGGCAGCGGAGGGAATCCGCCCGGCGCTGGTGTGGGGCTGTTCCAGATATCCCATGGCAGTCAGCTCTGCCATTTCGTTGCGAATGGTTGCGGAGGAGTACTTCATGTCCGGCAGCTCGGTGATGGCTTTGGAGCCCACCGGCTCAGCGGTTCGGATGTACAGATCCACAACGGAGCGCAGGACTTTCTTTTTCCGTTCACTCAGTTCCATGAGCCTTCCTCCTTTTTCATTTTAGCACTCCACATCTCTGAGTGCTAAGCACACTATAGCAGAGAGTGCTAAAAAAGTCAATGGGTGCTTTTTGAATTATTTTTGAACTTTTTCCAGAAAATATACGAACAGCATCGGATGCCTCTGCCGGCCTCCGATGCTGCGTTGGGGATTATTCGGTTTTGGTGGGCTCTGCGTTCAGGGCGTCCACCACAATGTCAGCGTAGGGGTTGGCAATCACCGTCTTATAGGTGTGGTAGATCACCATGCCAGGCTTGCCGTTGGGGATTTTCTTTACCTGCTTCACCGGCGTTACATCCACCGGCACGTTCCGGCCTCCGGTGGTCTCGGCGTAATAGGCCGCCAGCTGGGCCGCTTGGGTGATGGTGTTGTCCGGGGGGGTGGTTCCGGCGCAGGAGATGATCACATGGCTGCCGTGTACCTTGGATGCGTGGCACCAGACATCGTCCTTCCGGGCAAGCTTGAAGGTCAGTTCCTCATTCTGCCGGTTGTTCCGGCCCACATAGATGGGGTAGCCGTCGGTGGAGACAAAACGCATGGGGGCCAGCTTGCCCTGCTTCACCCGTTTCTTCCCGCCGTCCTGACGCAGGTATCCCCCATCGGACAGCTCCCGACGGATTTCCTCCAGCTCCGCCTCGTTCTGGGCCCGGTTCAGCTCCTCCAGCACGCTTTTCAGGTATTCCAGCTCCGTCTGTCCCAAGGAGATCTGGTGGGTCAGCTCCTTCTCGGCGTTTTTCATCCGGGTGTAGTCCTTATAAAACTTGGCTGCGTTCTGCTGGGGGGAGAGAATGGGGGACAAGGGGATGTCCACCATCTTCATTTCCTCGTCGTAAAAGTCTTCGCAGGAGATCACCGTCTGGCCCTTCACCACCCGGTGGAGGTTCGCCGTGAGAATGTCTCCCAGCTGCCGCAGCCGCTCCCGGTCATAGGTAGCCTGCAATTCCTTTTCCTGAATGGCCAGCTTCCGGGTCAGCCGGGTACACAGATTCTGCACCGTTTTCCGGACGGACTGGCTTTTCTGCCGCATGGCGTCCTTCCGGTCCCGGAGGGTGTAGTAGCCATCCAGCAAAGCCCCGAAAGATTCCGCTTTCTGGCAGCTTCCGTACTGCCGGATGGGACAGAAGGCAAACTGCTTGGGAGTGCCGTCCGGGGCGGCATAGTAGTAGGGCCTGGGGTGTGCTCCATACTCCCGGAAAAAGTCCGCCAGCTTCCGGGCGGTATCCTCCCGGTCCAGAGCAGAAACCCGGGCATCGATGTCACCGGCGGCGAACAGCGCCGCCTCCCGGCATACCAGAGGGGACAGGCCGCCCAGGGTGTCCATCAGCCGGTCCGCCAGCACATCCGCCCCGGGCCGGTCCAGAACGGCGGCAAAGTCCGGGCTTTCCAGAGGATTTTCTTTGGCCACCGGTTCCGGCGGGATATATTTCAGCCCCGGCAGGGCGGGCCGCCGGGTTGTTTCATCCAGACCAATCCGGCGCAGGCAGTCCAGAATCCGTCCGTCGGGAGCCAGCAGATACAGGTTGCAGGTCCGGCCCATCAGTTCTGCCGCCAGCCGCTTCTGAACGGCATCCCCCATTTCGTCGGTGCAGTCAAAGGTGAAAAATGCTGCCCGCTCCATGGGAAGCTGGGTGATTTCCGTGAGCCTGGCCCCCAGAAGGTGCTTTCGCAGCAGCATACAGAACATGGGCGGCTCCGCCGGGTTCTCCGGAGAGGCGGACGTGAGATGGAGCCGGGGAGCAGTGGGATTCACCGCAAAGAGCAGCTTTTCCCGGCTGTCCCGGCTGCGCAGATGCAGAATCAGAGTGTCCCGGCTGGGCTGGTGGATTTTGTCCACCCTGGCCCCCAGGCACCGCTCCCGAACCTCCGCCAGTACGGCGGACAAAAAGACAGCGTCAAATGCCATGTTCCCCCTCCTGTTTCTCCGCTTCCTCCATCACGGCCCGGAACAGCTGGTTGATCCGCTTTGTCTGTCCCGCCAGATACAGGGCGCCGAACAAAGCCTCCAGGCCGGTGGCCTTGGCGTACTGGGCGGGGGTGGCGGATTTGGGCACCGCATGAACGTGAGCGTTCTTGCCCCGGCGGTAGTAGGCCAGTTCCTCTTCGGTCAGCAAAGGCAGCAGCTTGTCCACAAATTTCGCCTGAGCCGTGGCATTCACCATGGCAATGGTGTCCCGGTGGAGCCGGTCCACGGTTTTCTCCCCCTGGGCGCACAGGTACGCCCGGCAGAGGATTTCGAACACACAGTCCCCCATATGAGCAAGGCCCAGATTGGAGATGGCATCGATCTCCTGCCGGGACAGATTCATTTCAAAATAGTTTTCCATAATTTCCCCCGATTGACCAGGAATTGGGCGCACAGCCCGGTAAAAATACCGCTGACAATACTGGCGGCGATGAGCACCGGCAGGTATACCACCAGCGCCGGTGTTCCAGTGATGAAAATGGCCATGGCCATCTGGCCCACCGAGTGGGCAATGGCCCCCAGGGCTCCCGCCACCCACAGCTGCTTTTTCGTCAGAATTTTCTTCACCAGCACCGTCACCAAGATAGCGCACAGCCCGCCGGCGGCGGAATAAAAAATCGTACCGAACCCGGCAAAAATCGCGCCCAGGAAAATCCGAACAAACAGCACGCAGGCTCCCTCCCGGCTGCCCAGGGCGAACACGGTGAACACCGTGACGATGTTGGCAAGTCCCAGCTTCAGGCCCGGCACCGGCACCAGCGGCGGAATCTGGGCTTCCACCAGGAAAATGGTCAGCGCGATGGCGGTCAGCAGGCCCAGCAGGGTGAGCTTTCTGGTTTTCACGGCATTCCCTCCTTTTCACGCTATACCATATCAGATTTTTCCCCGGTTGTAAAGAAAGTTCCCCTCCCGAACCCGCTGGAAAGCTTTTCTGGTATATTCTATTTTTTAGTACTTGACAATACACAGTAGTTGGTATAGGATAGGAGCAGAAGGAGGGATGCTGGTGAACGCCCAGTTCAAAAAAGGCGTGTTGGAGCTGATTGTGCTGGAATCCGTCCGGAAACGGGATATGTACGGCTACGAGCTGGTGGCGGAAGTGTCCAAGGTGGTGGATGTGAACGAAGGAACCATCTATCCCCTGCTGAAGCGGCTGACCAACGAACATTATTTTGAAACCTATCTCCGGGAATCCACGGAAGGCCCGCCCCGAAAATACTATCACCTTACCGCCGCCGGAGTCCTGTACCGGGACCAGCTGGAAAAGGAATGGCTCCAATTTTCCCAACAGGTAAATGATTTTTTACAAGAGCATGGCGTCTGACCCACAGGAAGGAGTATGTCTATGAGCAAAGAGGAATTTTTGAAACAGCTGCAGGAGCGCATCCGGATTCTGCAGCCGTCGGAACAGCAGGATATCCTGGACGAATACGCCCAGCACATCCAGATGCGGATGGAAGGGGGATTGTCCGAGGAGGAAGCCATCCGGGACTTTGGCTCCCTGGATGATCTGGTGGCCCAGATTCTGGAAGCCTACCACATCAGCCCCGACTGGCAGGACCGGATCAAGGCCCCCAGTCCTACGGTAAAGGAGGCAATGGCCGCAGGTGTCGGATGGATAGAGCGGGTCCGGCAGAAAGCCCAAAGCGTCTGGGGGAACTTCCGGAGCTGGCTGTCCGGGAAATGGAACCGGATAAAAACCGCCCTGCACAGGGAAAAGCCGCCTGTCCAGCCCAAGCCGCCCAAGGAAGAATCCCACACCTTTGGAAATTGGCTGAAAAACACCAACCGGAAATTCTGGTCCCTGATGGGCGCCCTGTTTGCCTGGTGTCTCCGGACGGTGAAAGTGCTGTGCCGGTGGGCCTGGAACGCTGCTCTGCTGTGCGCTGCCGTTCCGGTCTTCTGCGCAGCGGGCTTTTTCCTGATCTGCGCCGGAACCCTGACGGTGCTGCTGGTTCAGGGTTATCCGGTGGTGGGTCTGCTGCTGGGAAGCGCAGGCCTGGTACTGTGCGGCGGCGGTGTGCTGGTGTTTGCCCTCACCCTGATCTGGCGGAAACCGGCCAATGAAACCAAGGAGGTGCCCGACCATGCGTAAACTGCGGATTACCGCGCTGATTCTGTTGTGTCTGGGGCTGCTGATTGGCGGCATCGGCATTGGGATGTGCTTTGTGGAGGCTTCCAGCTTCACCTACCGGGACACCGCCCGGCTGAACATGACCCAGGAGGATACCGCAACACTCCCCATTTCCCTGGAAGATGACCAAAGGCTCCTGTCTTATGGAGTCATCGGGGATTTCGTCCTCAAAGAAAATCTGTCCGTCCAGCTTCTGGAGGACAAGGAAGTCCCGGCAGGCACCCTCCAGGTAGAAGTCGACTACCGATCCGTTCCCGGCTGTGACATGGATCTGTATTGGTTTGATTACGGCGAAGGGGGCATCCACGTGAACATCGCTCCCAATGTGAGAGTGGAAGCTCTTATGAACGCCAAAGATCAAATTCTCTCCGACATCAAAAACCGCCGGATTGGAGAATACCAATTTGCCGAGATCACCGGCGTGACATTCACCGTCAACCCGGCAGACCGGGACAAAATTGAGCCCCTATTTGGATGACTAAGACAATCCCCCGGACGCCAGGCATCCGGGGGTTGTTATGTAAATCAGGCTTCCTGCCGGGAAATGGCCCAGATGTTGCGGATCTGGTCTTCCAATTCCTCATAGCTCCACAGCTTCTGGGAGCGCAGGCGGCTGTTGGGGTCGTTGACCTGAAATTTCCCGTCCTTCACCCCGGTGAGGACGATGTAGTGGCCGGTGGTGGTGAAGTCCCCGGGACCCATGGCCAGGATCACCGGATTTCCTTCCTCCAGAGCGTTGGTGATCTTTTTCTTCACCAGGGGAAGTTCCGTTGCCGTCAGCCCCAGCTGGGCGGCTCCCTCGCTGATTAAGGTCCAGGAAGAGCCGGAGCCGCTGGAATAGTAGCCGTTTTGCTGGGCGAATTTGGCGATCTGGTCCGGTGACATATTGCTGTCCCCCGTCAGGTAGTAGCCCACCATGGCCAGGCAGGTGGGGCCGCAGCCGGTAATGGCGATGCAGCTGCTGCCATAGTCCTGATATCCCCACATGGGGTCCCACTGCAAAAACAGGGGCACTCCCTGACTGCTGTCGTAAGCCGACAAATCCACGGTTTTCTTCTCCCGGAAGGGATAGTTCAGCACAAAGTCCCGGGTCTCCGGGTTGCTTTCATACAAATCAATAATGGATTGGGGATACTCGCCGTAGGAAATTCCCTTTTCCTCGGCAAAGGCTTTTACTTCTTTTTCAGCGGCACTTCGGTTCGTCCAGGAGAAGGACACATCCCGATAGAAATTGTAGATTGGTTTGGCCCCCAGAAGGCCGGCCAGCAGTACCGCCGTCAGGACAAACAGGGCCACAAGCCCCTTTCTGTTTCTCATTTGTCTTACCCTCCTTTTGGATGGGCCTATGATACCACAGCCGGTATTAGGAAGTCTTTTCGGCTGGTTTAAGATTTTCTTATTTTTCCCACGCGGCATTCTTTGCCTGTGAAAAGGAGGGTTCTCTGCCGAGAGCCCTCCCTGGTTATGGAATTGTTTGTCACCCGGAAACCATCCCGGCCGTTACCAGGAAATCATCGCCAGCGTCCGTCCTTCGGCATCCAGATATACCACATCCCGAACCTGGTGTTCTCCCATCATGGAGAAGGCCACCATCCACACATCCGCATCCGGGTCATAGAATACCGCCGTCATATCGTGGTCACGGGGGTATTCCAACTCGGCGCGCTCCGCCGCTTCCACCGTGGTGTTGATCTCGCAGGAGATGATGTTGTGAAAGCCCTCCTGTCTGAACCGGATATCTCCAGCAAATTCCACATCCTCAGACAGATAAAGTTCCATGTCCTCTTCATAGGAAAATCTCGGTGCATCTTCTTTGCTCACTTCCAGCAGCACAAAGGATTCCTCCGTACTTGCCGCCTGCTCTTCCACCTGGGTGGCACACCCGGCAAGCAGCAGAATCACTCCAATCAGCAGCCATGCCATTGTTTTTCGCATACGGTTCACCTCCATTCCAATTTCCCATGTCTTCAGAAATATTGTAACAGATGTCCCCGTAAAAAGCAACAATTTACCCCAGAAAGCTCCTGGTTTACCGGATTTTTTTACCGTCCAGCACCGCTTCCAGCAGCTTGTCTCCCCGGTAGCGCAGTGTGAGCAGAAAGAACGGGGCGTCCTGCCACAGAAGGTTCAGGAAAATATCGTCTCCCTCCCACTTGGGCAGCTGATCCAGAAATTCCCGGCTTACCCATTGCAGCTCTCCTTCGTCGCATTCTTTCAGCTCCCCGGTAAAGCCGTCGGCGGTAAACAGATACATGTACTCCCCCACCGTGCCTTCCTGCAGGAAGGTCACCACGCCCCGGCACCGCCAGGAGGTCAGGTTCAGTCCGGTTTCTTCCCGTGCTTCCCGGAGCAGGCATTCCTCAGGGCTTTCCTCCCCCTCGAACTTGCCGCCGATGCCAATCCACTTGTCCTTGTTGATGTCGTTCTTCTTTTTCACCCGGTGGAGCATGAGAACCTCCTGTCCGCGGGTTACATAACACAGTGTGGTATTGATCACGGTTCTGCCCTCCGTACCAGGGAAATGGCGTGGTGCAGGTTCTCCACCAGGATTTCTCCGTGGCCTTCTTCCCGCTCTCCGTCCAGGGTCCAGGGCATCTCCGGGTTGGCGTAAATTTTCACCTTTTTCGCCGTGCGGAAGGTAATCATCTCGCAGTTGTACACCTGATTCTGTACCGCCCGGATGCACTCGCCGATTTCCTCCAGATTCCGGGCAGAGCGAACCAGCAGCACCTCAAACAGGCCGTCACCCATGTCCACCTGCTTGGGGTCCAGGGTCAGGATTCCGCCGATGGAGGTGGAGTTGCAGATGGCGCCGAACAGGAAGTCATCCTCAATCAGCTGGTCGTCAATCTCCATTCGAATGGGTTCCTTGTGAATCTGGGAAAGCTCGGAAATCCCCCCCAGCACATAGGCGGTGTGGCCCAGGGCGTTCTTGATATTCTGGGGAATCAGGTAGCTGGATTTGGTAAAGGCACCGAAGGATGCCACATAGGAAAAATACCGGTCGGCAAACCGCCCCACGTCCAGGGGCACCGGCTCCCCCTCCAGAATATCCCGGGCCGCCTGGAGCACATTGCCGGACAGCTTCAGGCTGGAAGCGAAATCATTGGTGGTACCCGCGGGAATGTAGCCCACCGGGGTTTTGCAGCCGGACCGGAGCAGTCCCGTCACCGTCTCGTTCATGGTACCGTCACCGCCGCAGCATACCACCAGATCCACCTGACCGCCCCAGGTTTCCACCGCCTTGGCGGCGCTGCCCGGCCCGCTGGTCATGGAGATGATGACCTCGTACCCTGCCTGATTGAACAGCAGCAGAATCTCCGGCAGGGCTTTGTTGGCTTTTTTTTGCCCGGCTACGGGATTCATTACAAACAGCATTTTTTTCATTTGCCGTCACCTCAACTTTTTCCCTATTATACCCACCTCCTCCGGAAACCGCAAGGGAGGAACCGGTCTTTTCCTGAAATGGAGCGGAAAATTAACGGTTTTTTCACATTTCCTTCCAGATGGGATTTTCAGTGGACAAATTTGGCGAAAAAAGGTATAATAAAGGAAATCTCTGATTTTCTTCACAGGTGCCGGCCTTCCGCCTTAAGCGATGGCGGTGCCGGTTCCTGAAATACATTCTTTCCGGCGTCTGCCGGAGAAACCAGGAGGCTCCCTATGCTGAGCATACTCATCACCCTGATTCTGCTTTATCTGCTGTGCACCCGCTGCCGGGGCAGCCACCCGGGCTGGCCGGAGCTTCAGGACTGGTCCTACGCCCACCGGGGCCTCCACGACAGCCGTCTGCCGGAGAACAGTCTGGCCGCCTTCCGGGCCGCCATGGAAAACGGCTACGGCATCGAGCTGGACCTGCACCTGACCAAAGACGGCAACCTGGCGGTAATCCACGATTCCCTGCTCAACCGTACCACCGGTCAGGCCGGCCGGGTGGAGGATCTGACCACCGAGGAACTGAGCCAATACCATTTGGGAGACACCCCGGAAACCATTCCCACCTTTTCCGAGGTACTGAACCTGATTCAGGGCAAGGTCCCCCTGATTGTGGAGCTGAAGCCCGTGGACGGCAACCACGACCATCTGGCGCAGATTGCCTGCAAGCAGCTGGAACAGTATCAGGGCTGCTTCTGCATGGAGTCTTTTGATTACCGGTGCCTGGTGTGGCTGCGGCGGCATCGCCCGGACATCATCCGGGGCCAGCTGGCTGAGAATTTCTTTGCCACCCGGAATGATCTTCCGGATTATGTCCGGTTTATCACCACTCACTGCCTGACCAATTTCCTTTCCGTACCGGATTTTCTGGCCTACCGCTTCGACCACCGGATGAAAACCCCCACCTGCCAGGTTGCCTCCAGACTGTGGAAGGCCAAGACGGTAGCCTGGACCCTGCGCAGCCGGGAGGATTTCGACCGGGCCAAGGCAGAAGGCTGCATTCCCATTTTTGAAAATTTCAGGCCCTGACCAAACGGCCCCGGACTTTCCGTCCGGGGCCGTTTTCAATAGTTGAGGAACCGCCGCAGCCGCTGCTCCGCCCGTTTCAGATTCCGGCATACGGTGCTCTTGTTCACCCCCCGTTCCCGGGCAAATTGGGCCTGAGATTTATTCTGAAAGTAGCAGGCAATCACCGTTTCCCGCTGCAGGGGGGTCAGTTCCTCCTCCATCACCTGCCGCAGCCGCTTCAGCTGAATCTGCCGGGGCAGACGGGTTCCCAAAAATTCCTCAAACGATGTATTTTTCATTGCGCCAGTATCCCCGGTCATAATAATGGGCAGTGAGTTCCGCCAGTTCATTCATTTCGGTGAGCATGGGCGTCAGCTCCAGGATCCGCCGTTTCAGCTGGAAGATCTCCTCCGGGTCCTGCGCCCGGGCCAGCTGCTGCCGCAGCTGAGCCAGCCGCACCCGCAGGGGCATGGCGGCGGCCTGATAGCACAGGCTCAGTTCCTCCAACGTCACGGCAGTCTCCTTTCGCAGCGCAGGCAGTGGAGGCTGGGGGCATAGCATTCGCACCCGCAGTGCTGGCAAAAGCCCCCGGGCACCGCCGCCTGTTCGTCGATAAAGAGGGAATCAGTAAATTCCAGGTACATACGCATCTTTTCCTTTCTTGCCTCATAGAATTGTTGAACGTTCTTTTCCCGGGCAGGTACCGCCTTCGGCAGAATTTCCCGGGGAAATCTGCTATACTCATGGCAGTCTTCCCCCCGGCTGAAAAAACTGCTTTGCTTTTTCTCCGGTTTCCGCTATGATTAGGAAAAAGGAGGCTGGGGTATGGACGATCAATACTTTATGGAAGAAGCGCTGAAGCTGGCCCGGGAAGCCGGAGCCGACGGTGAAGTACCGGTGGGCTGCGTGATTGTCCGGGGTGACCGGATTGTGGGCCGGGGCCGCAACCGCCGGGAGAAGGGCAAATCCGCCCTGGCCCACGCGGAACTGGAGGCCATCTCCGACGCCTGCCGGACCCTGGGGGGCTGGCGGCTGTGGGAATGCACCCTGTATGTCACCCTGGAGCCCTGCCCCATGTGCGCCGGGGCCATTGTCAACGCCCGGATTCCCCGGGTGGTCTACGGTGCCCGGGACGCCAAGTGCGGGGCGGTGCATTCGGTGTGCGCCCTGTTTGACATGGCCTTCAACCATCACCCCCAGGTGGAGTCCGGGGTGCTGGAGGCGGAATGTGCCGCTCTGCTTTCCGACTTCTTCCGGGAACTCCGGGTTCAGCTCCGCTGCCGTCCCAGATGGCGGCCGAAGCAGCCGGAGTAATCTGTTTGCCAAAGGAGGCGGGATGTTGGACCCCCATCAGCGTTCCCTTCGGGTAGGACTGGCCGCCCTGGCCTGCGCCCTGGTATTTCGGCTGTTCAGCCTGGGCCTCCCGGAAAAGCTGGTTGCCTGGCTGGCTCAGCCGGATACAGCTGCATTTTTATTTTACCTGGAAACCGGACGAAACGTCCGGTTTTCAACATCTGAGGCGGTTTTTTCGCCGGATTTCCTGGAATCTCCCCCGGCGCAGACACCGATTCCCACCTTTTCCGGTGAGGAAGAGGTGGATCTGACCTACAGCACGGTCAAGGACCCGGACATTTCCGCCCTGCTGGAAAAGCCCCTGACCTGGGATCTGTACGGCACGGAGCCCACCGTGCTGATCGTCCACACCCACACCACGGAAAGCTACACCAAATCCGGGGAAACCTACGAGGAAACCTCCTCCTGGCGGACCCTGGACGAAAACTACAATATGCTCTCCATCGGCGACCGGGTGGCCCAGGTGCTGGAAGATGCCGGAATTTCCGTCCTCCATGACCGGGCGCTTCATGACTACCCCTCCTACAACGGGTCCTATACCGACGCCCGGGCGTCCATTCAGGAATACCTGGACCAATACCCCAGCATTCAGCTGGTACTGGACCTGCACCGGGATGCCTCCGGCAGCCTGTACAACCAGCTGCGCACCGCCGTGGAGCTGGACTCCCAGACATCGGCCCAGCTGATGATCGTCCTGGGCACCAACTACGATACCTACGAGGACAACCTTTCCCTTGGGCTGAAGCTTCAGGTCCAGCTGGAGCGGCAGGCTCCGGGCATCACCCGCCCGCTGCAGCTGCGGGCCTCCCGGTTCAATCAGGATCTGTGCCCCGGGGCCCTGCTGGTGGAGGTAGGCGCCGCAGGAAACACCCACGGCGAAGCCCTGCTGGCAGCTCAGGAGCTGGCCCAGGCGGTGATTGCCCTGGCCCAGGGCAGCCGATAACGTCTCAGGCCGCCTGCTCCAGCCGCTGGCGCAGCACGTTGGCCATCCGGGCGATGAACTCCCCGTTGGTGGGCTTTCCCTTTTCCGGGCTGACGGTATTTCCGAAATATCGCTGCAGCACCTCCACATCCCCCCGGGTCCAGGTCACTTCCACCAGGTGCCGGATGGCTCGCTCCACCCGCCCGGCGGTGGTGTCAAAATGGGCCGCCACCTGGGGATACAGCCCGAAGGTAATGCTGTGAATGTACGTCCGGTTTTCCGCCGCCAGCAAAATGGCGTACACCGTGTATTCATGTCCGGACAGGTGATCCGGCGCTCCCAGCTCCAGCAGCAGCTGCCGGACCATTTCCTCCGGGGTGGAAGGCTGGGTTTCTTCCCGGATCAGCCGTCCCAGTTCCGTTCTGGCCTTTACCCGTTCCGCTTCTGTCTGGGCGGTGCAAAGCCGCATCAGTGCCCGCACCTGCTGTTCCAATATTCCCATCATCGACTCCTCCTTATTGTTCCGGGGATTCTACCCGTTTTGTTGGACGGATTGTGTGGTATTGTGTTTTCGCCGAAGGAAATTGAGATCCCCCGATCCGTCCGACTTTGTTTTTCTGCAAACGTCTCCAAAGAAAGTTGACGAAAGTAAGCAGTTATGGTATAATCATGGTGCATTTAATTTGATTGCATTTGTTTTGATTACTTAAGTAACTTTCTTGCGGTCATTATACAGCTACTTTTGTCACCTGTCAAGGCACAGAAAGATTACTTTTGAAATCTCTTGCAAACTGCACAAAACGTCAGGGGGAACTTTTGTGTTTTTTACCAGATTTCAGGCATTGTGCCAGGAAAAGGGGATCAGCGTTTACCGGGCCTGCACCGACATCGGGCTGAATCGCTCCGCTGTGGCCAAATGGAAGGCGGGCGGAAAGCCCAACGGCACCACAGCAGGAAAGCTGGCGGACTATTTCGGCGTTTCCACCGACTACCTGCTGGGGCAGACCGAGGAAAAATCCCCGAACAAGCCCCTCCCCTCCGACGAGGATATCAAATTTGCCCTGTTTGGGGGAGACGGCGACATCACCGACGCCATGTATGCCGAGGTGAAGGAGTTTGCCGCCTTTGTCAAGCAGCGGGAGGCAAAAAAGAAGGAGTAACCATGCACACTCAGGCCCTCTATGACTTGGCCCGACAACAGAACATCGATGTCCTCACCCACCCTTTGCCTCAGACCGGCTCCCTGTCCGTGATGCTGGAGGGCGGCCGGTGCTTCGTGGGGCTGGACCGTTCCGTCTGCGATGGCGCAACCCAGGAGCGGGTCCACCTGAGTCATGAGCTGGGCCACTGTGTTACCGGCAGCTTCTACAATATTTACGCCGCAGTGGAATGCCGCCAGCGCCATGAAAACCGGGCGGACAAATGGGCCATATCCACCCTGATTCCCGTGGAGGATCTGGATGAAGCCGTGGCCCAGGGCTGTACGGAGATCTGGGAGCTGGCGGAACGGTTTCAGGTCACCGAAGAGTTCATGCGCAAAACCGTCTGCTATTATGTCCACGGCAATCTGGCGGCGGAACTGTATTTTTAAACCGCAGCGTATTGTAAACCTATTTTTATTTTCTGGTTGACAATTCCAGTGGTGTTGTTGTATACTCCCCATTGTAAACAAATGCAATGAGGAGAAATGCCATATGAACACTGCTGCTGCCCCCAAAATCAAAACCCTGGACATGGCCTATGTTGCCATGTTTGCCGTCCTGATCGCCATCTGCGCCTGGATTTCCATTCCCATGACCATCCCCTTCACCATGCAGACCTTCGGCATTTTCCTGGCCGTGGGCGTTCTGGGAGGAAAACGGGGCTCCCTTGCGGTGCTGGTTTATCTGCTGCTGGGTATCGTGGGACTTCCCGTGTTCTCCGGCTTTACCGGCGGCATTGGCTGCCTGGCAGGTGCCACCGGGGGCTACATTGTGGGATTCCTCCTGTCCGCCCTGGTGGTGTGGGCTGTGGAAGCCCTGACCCGCAGCCGGAAGACCTGGGTGCTGGTCCTTGGCATGGTGCTGGGTCTTCTCACCTGCTACGCCTTCGGCACCGCCTGGTTTATGTATTTTTACGCCCAGAGCACCGGCCCCATCGGCCTGGCCACGGCTCTGGGCTGGTGTGTGTTCCCTTACGTTGTGCCGGATCTGGTGAAAATCGCTCTGGCGCTGATCATTCGCAAGCGGCTTTCCGCCGCCATCCGGATTCGCTGAACCCTCCGCCGGGCCGGCGGGGAAAGGAAGGTTTTATGACCACCCGTGAGCAGCTTCTCACCCTGCTGGAAGAAAATCCCGGTACCTATTTTTCCGGAGAGGAAATTGCCCGACGGCTGGGCGTGTCCCGGGCCGCCGTCTGGAAAGCCATGAAGGTCCTTCGTCAGGAGGGCCTTCCCATCGACGCCGTCACCAACCGGGGATATCGGCTGGCCCCGGCCAGTGACATTCTCTCCCCCCAGGCCCTGAGCGGATATCTGCCTTTTCCGGCAGATCGGCTTACCGTGCTGAATCAGGTGTCCTCCACCAACTCCTGGATCCGGGAGCGGGCAGAGGAGGGTGCCCCGGAGGGCACCACGGTGGTGGCCAACTGCCAGAGCGCCGGACGGGGACGATACGGCCGCAGCTTTTACTCCCCCGGGGATACCGGCATCTATCTGAGTATTCTGCTGCGCCCGGACCAGTACACCCTGCTCCAGGTTCCCACCCTGACCGCCGTAGCCGCGGTCACCTTGTGCCAGGCCATCCAGGAAGTCTGCGGCGTGTCCCCTCAGATCAAGTGGGTCAACGACATTTTTCTGGAAGGGAAGAAAGTCTGCGGCATTCTCAGCCAGGCCTCCATCGGCATGGAGAGCGGCTGCATGGACTACGCCGTGCTGGGCGTGGGAATCAACCTCTACCCGCCCCGGGAGCCGTTCCCTCCGGAACTGGCCTCCATCGCCGGGTGGATTCTGGACGCCCCCAGCCCCGGCTGCAAGAACCGGCTGGCCGGAACCTTCCTGTCCCGGTTCTGGCAGGTCTACACCCATCCCCAGCCGGAGGAAATTCTCCGGGAGTACCGCAGCCGGAGCCTGATTCTGGGCAAGCCCATCACCGTTTCGGAAGGCCAGCATTCCTACAAAGCCAAGGCCCTGGACATTGACCAGGATTTCCGTCTGGTGGTGGAGCCGGAGGACGGGGAAATCCGCCGTCTTTCCTATGGAGAGGTTCACATATCCCTATAAAGAACACACCCACCGGCTTCGCCGGTGGGTGTGTTCTTTATGCGTTCAGCAATCCCAGCAAATTTTCATCACAAAAGGCGGGGTTTTCATAGGCGGCGTCCAGCAGGGCGTCCAGGTTTTCCCCGCTGTTTTCGATCTCCTTGGAAAACAGCTGGGCCGTGGAGACCAGATCGCCCCCCAGTTCCCGCACCAGCAGGCAGCTCACCACCGTCAGGGCCACCCGGCTGTTCAGATCGTAGTCCGAAACCGCCTGAAGCCAGTACCGCCGGATCAGATACCGGGCCAGAGCCAGATGCCCAGGCTCCCATGGGCCGGGCCGGGGATGGTCCAGCCGCTGCCTCCACCGGGCGGTGAGAATCTCCAGTCCCCGGAAGCAATCCAGAATTCCTTCCATCCTCCCGTCTCCCCCCAGTCGCACCGCCTGATCCAAAATATCCTCCGGCAGTGCTTCGGGCATCCGCCCTTCGTCCAGGGCCGCCTGCACTTCCCGGCCCCAGATCAGCACCAGGGTCAGGCGCTCCCCCACCGACCAGCGGGAATCTTCCAGCAGTTTCAGGGCGTGTTTCCGGCCCGCCAGCAGGATTTCCATGGCTTCCCCGTCATATTCCCCCTCCCCGTCCCCGGGAATGGTCTGTTCGACCCAACGGTCTTCCCCGCTCTCCAGAATCCAACGGGCAGCCTCGGGGCAGCTCAGTTCCAGCTGACGCTCCTGAAAATCTCCGTAATCGTGGGTAATTCTGGGAAATTCCCGGCAGGTTCTGCACAGGGCCTCATGGCCCAGCTCCGCCTGAATGGCGCACAGCCCATCCTTCCGCCACATGGGGCACCGCTCATCGTTCAGTTCCAGAACCGTCTCTCCGTCCCGGTCTGCCAAGGCTTTTCGCAGCCGATCTCCCAGTTCTCCCGAAAGGCCCCGGTAAAATTCCGCAGCGGATTGCTCCACCTGAATTTCCCATTCATGGCAGCAGCTGTCCGGGCATTTTCCCGCCAGGCACTGAAATGTTTCAAAATAATCCGGCTGAGCGATCTTCATATTCTTTCCCCTTCTTATTTATGCAGCATAAAAAAGGCGCACACCCAACCGTGTGCGCCGAATGGATCAGGGATTGGGCCGGATGGCCTTCATAATCGCCAGGACCTCCTGCAATGTCTGCTTGCTTCCGCTTACCGCCACCTGCAGCTGGGTCAGCTGGCTCATGGCCTGATCCGCCATCTGGGTGATGTTGTCGGAAAGCCCCTCCACCTTGTTTGTGGCTTCCGTCAAAACCCCGTTGGCCTGATGGTAGATCAGCTCCGCCCGGCGTTTGGCAGCATACTCCACCGCCTCTGCCCGGCGATAGGCAGACAGTTCGGGGTCCACAATATCCGGTACCGGGCTCTCCGGTTCCGGTTCCTTCTCAGCCGGCTGCCGGGCCTGCTCCAGTTCCTGCTGCGCCTGCTCCAGCTCCTGCCGGGCCTGTTCCAGCTGGCGGGTCAGTTCCTCGTTTTCCGCCTCCAGAGCGGCGATACGCTGCTGGGAATCCTCCGGCTGCTGGGCCGCACGTTCCCGCAGTTCCTCCGCCTCCGCGGTAAGCTGCTGGATCTGGCTCTGGTGTCTGGCATTCAGGTATTCCAAATAATGCACCACATCTTCCCGGTTGAAGCCGTTGAAAGCGGTGCGGAAATTCTGGGACTGGGCCATGGCAGGCGCCTCCTTTTACTCTGGGAAATTCCACTCTTTTCGGGCATTATATCACATCTGCCCCGGAAGCACAACGGGAAAAGTCAAAAACACAGGAAAATTTCCCCAGTTCACTCCCAGTCGCAGCACAGGACCTGCTCGAACTCAAACCAGTCCCGGGTCAGATCCAGCACCATATCCCAGGCCCCATCCTCCAGGAACCGGTGACTGGCCCCGGGGATAATCACCAGCTTGGACTGCTCATTCATCTGCCGGAACATCTGAATATCCGCCATGCGGATGTAGTCATCCTTTTCCCCCTGGAGAATCAGCATGGGAATGGGGTAGTCGGTCATAACACTGTTGGCCTGCAGGTCCTCATAGAAGCTGTAGGACAATTCAAAGGGCCGCTGGGCATGAATGGTGATCTGATCCAACGCAAACAGGGAATCGGCGGTCATCCGGGTCATGGCCAGCAGGGTTTCGTCCATCCGCACCGAAGGGGTCTGCACCACCAGCTTCACCTGGCCGGGCAGCTCCAGCAGTTCTTCCAGCGCCAGCAGGGTAATGTAGGCGCCGAATCCGGTGGCGAAAATACACAGGTCCGTCACCTGGGGGTATTGTTCCTTGGCCCAGCGGCTCACCGTAATCAGCGTGTCCACGCAGTTGCGGACAGTAAAGGCGCTGTCGTCCATGGGGTTTTCTCCATGGGCAGGGAAATCAAAGCGAACCACGGCGGAGTAAAACAGGTTCATCTCTTCCGCCAGAGAGGTCTGGATGTCGTCCATGGCGCTGCCGCCCAGACCGTGAACCCCCAGCACCACCCGCTGAATCACACCGTCCTCCGGCTCGGAAACTTTACAGGGAATGCGCAGATTCCACTGGGAAAGCAAAAGGGATTTGACCATGGCACGTTCTTCCTTTCCAGGCGTTTTCGGCCCGATTTTCGTAGAATGGATCCATATTAACAGATCATTTCTGTCTTTTCAACTGTTTTCTCCGGGAATCAGCTTTTCCAGGGGTTTTCCCTTGGCCAGGCCGTCCACCAGCTTGTCCAGAACCCGGATCTGCCTGGTCAGCGGATCGGCAATCTCCTCCACCCGGACGCCGCAGATTTTCCCGGTCACCTGCTGGCTCAGGGGATTGATGGCCGGAGCATTGCGGAAAAAGTCCCCGTAAGTCACCGTTCCCTCCATACATTGCTCCAGCTCCTCCGGGGAATAGCCTGTCAGCCACAAGGTCAGCCGGTCCACCTCCTGCCGGGTCCGGCCCTTCCGCTCCGCCTTGGCAACCAGCAGGGAATACACCTGGGAAAACGGCATTTTCAGAACACGATCCATAACCATTCCTCTTTTCTTCCCTTAAGGGAAAGATTCTTGTATTTTTTCATAAAATACAGTATAATGAAGGGAGAATTTCCGTAGAAGGAGGCATCCGCCATGAAACAGCTGTTTGCCCTCGCCAACGCCTACATCGGCTCCCGGGACTGGAAAATGCTGGCCCTGGTGAAGTTCTGCCTGGCCTCCCTGGGGCTGCTTCTGGGACTGAACGTCCCTGCCCGGCACCGGAAAGCCGTGTTCTGGGGCGCATTGGCAGTGTTTTTGTCCACCTGGTTCCCTCTCATGGCAGATTTTGGGTGTTTCTCCCGGAAATATTGGCTGGCCCACAGCAAAGACCGCTGAATTTCCATGGGCCGGGCGTCACCGCTTTGACCGGGAGAAGGCCGCCGCTTCGGCAATCCAGTCCAGAAGTTCTGCGTCGATTTCCTCCTCTGAGCCAATCATCACATGGTGGGTCCACCGGTTTGGATAGGGCTCCACTGCGGCATCAATCCGGGGAGATTCCTTCCGGTAGTTCAGTCCGAAACTCACGGTGAGATAGGGCTTCGGCCGCCGGGCCGCCGGACGGACCGGCAGGAACGAGGCAAAGGCAAAGCCCCGGGGATTGGCGAAGGTAATCTGGGTCCTGGCGGTTTTCACCGTCACACCTGGCACCCGCCGGAGGATTTCCTCCTCCAGGCGCTGATACAGGCCCATGGCCCGGGAATGTTTTCCCGAAAAGAAAAGGATATCCGCTTCCACAATTGCCCCCCCCTTTTCCCCCATTATACCAGCGAATCCGGGGAAATGCAACGTTCCCGCCCTCCCCGCCGGAGCAGATCTTTGTTGCAAACTGGCGCAAATGTGGTATGATAGAGCAAATCACCGCTGCGGCTGTAGAAGGAGGCTGCCATGACCGTACAAGCTGCCATTGACGAATACGCCCTGGCGCTGCGTCAGGGTCAGAAGGAATACCGGGAACTCCTGATGTCCGGACGGGACCCCCATCCGGCGGTACTGGATGAAATTCTCCCCGAAGGCGTGGGAGAAAGCGCCGTGGATGTGGGTCTTGTGGAGATTCCTGCAGAGCGGATCATCGGCGTGAAAACTGCCGGACGGATCACTGCATTCACCGCGACCTTCAAACCGCTGCTGGATTCCAAGTCAGAGTTTGCCGCCAAGTGGATTGCGCTGTGCGACGCCCACCTGGGAGACACCGGCATCACTGACCCCATTCTCTGCTTTGAATACCTGGGCAACTTTTACGTTCAGGAGGGAAACAAGCGTGTCAGCGTTCTGCGGCACTTTGGCTCTCCCCGGATTCCGGGCAACGTCACCCGGATTCTGCCCAAAGCCTCAGATTCTCCCCGGATCAAGGCATACGGGGAATTTCTGGAGTTTTACAAGGCGTCCAAGCTGTACACCGTCCAGTTCCGCAGACCGGGCGATTACGCAAAGCTTCTGGCCCACCTGGGCAAGCACAGCGGCGAGTCCTGGAGCGAGGATGAGCGGCGGATGTTCAACGCCTATTTCCACTATTTTCTGGATGCTTTCCAGAGTCTGAACACCACCCGGGTGGACTTGCTTCCCGAGGAAGCCCTGCTGTTGTGGCTGGAGCTGTACCCCTTCAGCGACCTTGGGCAGCTTTCCGCCGCCCAATTGAAGAAAACCGTGGCCCAGCTGTGGGAGGACATGGTCTCCACTTCCCGGGACGATTCCGTGAAGGTTCAGACCAAGGCGCTGGATGACACCCGGAGTTCCTTTGTCACCCGGCTGCTTTCCGGATTGGAGCAAGTGCAGGTCGCCTTTGTCCATCAGCTCTCTCCGGCAAAGAGCGGCTGGACCCTGGGCCATGACGAGGGCCGGAAGTATCTGGAGAAGGTCTTCGGAGAGCGGATTCTGGTGCGCACCTACAATGACGCCAACTCCCCGGAGCTGGCGGAGCAGGCCATTGAGCAAGCCGTCAGCGACGGAGCTCAGGTAGTCTTTACCACAGCCCCTCCCCTGAGCCGGGCTACCCTGAAGGCCGCCGTCAAATACCCCAAGGTTCGGTTTCTCAATTGCTCCGTAGACCAGCCCTACTCCAGCATCCGGACCTATTACGGGCGGATTTACGAAGCCAAGTTCATCACCGGCGCCATTGCCGGTGCCATTGCCGGCGATGACCGGATTGGCTACATCGCCTCCTACCCCATTTTCGGCATCCCCGCCTCCATCAATGCCTTTGCCCTGGGCGCCCAGCTGACCAACCCCCGGGCACAGATTGAGCTGCGGTGGTCCTGTGTAGCGGGAACGCCCCAGGCGGACTTCTTCGCCGACGGCATCCGGGTGATCTCCAACCGGGACGCACCGGTGCAGTCGGATATGTACCTGAATTTCTGCAACTACGGCACCTATCTCATGGGTGATCGGGGAGATCTGGTTCCCCTTTGCTCTCCCACCTGGCTGTGGGGCAATTTCTACGAATTTGTGCTCAGCAGCATTCTCTCCGGCGGCTGGAAGCGGGAAAAAGGCATCGCCACCGCTCTGAACTACTGGCTGGGCATGGACAGCGGTGTCATCGGCCTGAGTCTGTCGGACAAGCTGCCCGAAGGCCTGCGCCAGTTGGCGAAAATTTTGCAGGAGGGGATCACCGACGGCTCCATTGAGCCCTTCCGGCGGCGGATCGTGGCTCAGGACGGCACCGTTAAAAACGACGGGACCCGCTGCTTCCTGCCCGAGGATCTTCTGCATATGGACTGGCTGTGCGACAACGTGCTGGGAGAAATCCCCCGTTTCGAAGACATTCTCCCCATGTCCCGCTCCATGGTGCGGGAGCTGGGTATTTACCGGGAGCAAATCCCGGCAGAATAAAAGGGGGTGAAACCGGTGAAAATCTTAGCAATATCCGATGAGGAATGTCCCGCTCTGTGGGATCACTACCAGCCTGGACGGCTGCGGGAGTACGATCTGATTCTCTCCTGCGGGGATCTGAAAGCCAGTTACCTCAGTTTTCTGGTAACCATGGCCCGGTGCCCGGTGCTCTACGTCCATGGAAATCATGACACCCTTTACAGCCAGCTTCCCCCGGAGGGCTGCGACTGCATTGACGATCACATTGTCACCTTCAACGGTCTGCGGATTCTGGGTCTGGGCGGCTGCCGCCGGTATCATCCCGGCCCCCACCAATATACCGAGCAGCAGATGCGCGCCCGGATTTCCCGTCTGCGCTGGAAGCTCCGGCTGATGGGCGGCGTGGATATTGTGGTCACCCATGCTCCCCCGGAGGGCTTGGGCGATGCGGAAGATCCCGCCCACTGGGGCTTTGCCGCCCTGCGGGATCTGCTGGACCGGTATCAGCCTGCGCTTCTGATTCACGGTCATGTCCATATGCGCTACGGCGTCAATGTTCCCCGGGAGCTGGAATACAACGGGACCCGGATCATCAACGCCTACGAGCGCTACGTTATTGAACTTCCCGACCGGCAGACGGATCTGAAAGATTACGGTCAGGTGCGCTACAAAACCCGGCGCAAATCCAGCGGAGTGGACCTTCCGCTGAGTTTTCACAATTTGAGGTGATTGCGATTGGCATTTTCTGGATTCTCGCCGGAGACCATTGATTTCCTCTGGGGCATCCGCATGAACAACAACCGGGAGTGGTTCCAGGAAAACAAGGATCGGTACGTCCGATTTCTCTATGAGCCCATGAAGGCTCTGGGCCAGGAGCTGTTCGCTCCCTTTTCCCAAAACAATATTCTCAAAGTCAGCCGGATCTACCGGGACGCCCGGATGCACCCTCCAACCCCTTACAAGGAAAGTCTGTGGCTGTGCATCCGCCAGGATGTGGACTGGTGGGCGGAAAACCCCTGCCTGTTCCTGGAGATCCGGCCCGAGGGTGTGGAATACGGCTTTTTCTACTACCATCCCCGCACCCAGGTGCTGGAGGATTTCCGGCGGCGGATCAGCGCCCGGCCGGATGAATTTCTCACCCTGGTTGCCCGGACGGAGGAGGCAACGGGCATGCCCCTTTCCGCCCAGTGCTACCGCCGTCCCAAGCCCACAGATAACCCTGCCCTGGCCCCCTACTTTGCCTGGAAGGGGGAAATTGGCTGCATCCGGGAGGTCGCTCCCGGTCCCGAAATGTTCGGCCCGGAACTGAAAGACCAGGCGGCAGACTTCTTCCGGAAGCTCAGCCCCCTGTTCACATATTTTAACCAGTTCGCCGTCTAACGCATCCCATGACGCGGCCCCGGCAGGCTGCGCCGGATTCTCAGCAAAAGGAGAGACACGACCATGAAAAATACCATCTTTACCGGTATGGCTACCGCCATCGTCACCCCCATGACCAAGACGGACATCGACTACGACGCCCTGGGCCGTTTCCTGGACTTCCAGATTGACAGCGGCATCAACGGCATTGTGGTCATGGGCACCACGGGCGAAAATGCCACCATTGAGCCCGAGGATCAGGACAAGGTCATCCGCTTCACCGTGGAAAAGGTGGCCCATCGGGTTCCCGTGATTGCCGGTACCGGCACCAACAACACCGCTCATGTGCTGCACAACACCCGCAACGCCTGCGCCGCCGGTGCCGACGCGATCCTGGTGGTCACCCCTTACTACAACAAAGCCACCCAGAACGGTCTGATTACCCACTTCACCGCCGTGGCCGATGAGTCCACCGTTCCGGTAATTCTCTACAACGTCCCCGGCCGTACCGGCTGCAACCTGCTGCCCAAGACCGTGGCAAAGCTGGCGGAGCATCCCCGGATCGCCGCCATCAAGGAAGCCACCGGCAGCCTTGCCCAGATGGTGGAAATCATGGCCCTGTGCGGGGATAAGATTGACGTCTACTCCGGTGAGGATGCCCTCACCGTGCCCATGATGGCCATGGGCGCCGCCGGTACCATCAGCGTGCTGAGCAACGTGGTGCCCGCCCAGGCGGTGGCCATGACCAACGCCTGTCTGGCTGGGGACTACAAAACTGCCGCCCGGCTTCAGTGCGAGCTGCTGCCCCTGACCAACGCTCTGTTCAGCGAAGTCAACCCCATTCCCGCCAAGGCCGCCGTGTCCGCCATGGGCTTCGGCGAGGAGAATCTCCGTCTGCCTCTGACGCCCATGGAAGACGCCAACCGCCAGAAGCTGTTTGAAGAGATGAGAAAGCTGGGTGTGAATGTATGAGAGCAGTCGTTTGCGGCGCCAACGGCGCCATGGGAAAGCTGATCTGCGGCATTCTGGGTGACGAAGTAGTGGGTAAGGTCAGCCTGGACGGAGAAAACGGCGTCCCCCGGACCTTTGCGGAACTGGGCCCCGTGGAAGCGGACGTGGTCATTGATTTCTCCCACCACAGTTCCATCACCGATGTACTGGCCTACGCCAAGAGAATCGGCGCAGCGGCAGTGATCGGCACCACCGGTCACACCGAGGAGGAAAAGGCCATGATTTCCGATGCCGCCCGGGAGATTCCAGTTTTCTTCACCGGCAACGTGAGCCTGGGCGTGGCGGTGCTGTGCCGTCTGGCCAAGCAGGCCGCCTCCTATTTCCCGGACGCAGACATTGAGATCGTGGAAACCCATCACAACCGGAAGGTGGACGCCCCCAGCGGCACCGCCCTGATGCTCTTCGACGCCATCCGGCAGGTGCGCCCTCAGGCGGTGGCCAACTGCGGCCGCAGCGGGGAATGCAAGCGCACCAAGGAGGAAATCGGCATTTCCTCCCTGCGGCTGGCCAACGTGGTGGGCATTCACGAGGTGCATATCCACACCGGCACCCAGTGCCTGACCCTGAAGCACGAGGCTGTCACCCGGGCCATGCTGGCTGACGGTGCGGTGGACGCCGCCCGGTTCATGCTGGGCAAGCCCAAGGGGCTGTACAGCATGGAGGACATTCTGGGCTGAATTCCAGGCCCACCGGCAAGGAGGAATCAGATGCAGGTAACCTATATGAACGGCGCGGGCAACGACTTCATGGTGGTGGATGCCCGGGGCAAATCCCTGGATTTTTCCCGGCTGGCCGTGGAGTACTGCGGTATCACCGGCGCCGATGGCTTTATGGCGGTAGATGACTCCAATCAGGGAGATTTTCGTCTTCATTTTTACAATTCCGATGGTTCCCGGGGGGAGATGTGCGGCAACGGCGCCCGGTGCATCTGCCGGTTTGCCTATGACATGGGCATTGCCGGGCCGGAGATGGTGGTGGAAACCGACGCCGGGCTGGTGCACGGCTGGCGGCTCAGCGAGAGCCAGTACCGGGTGAAGCTGAACAATCCCGGGATTCTGGATCTGGACCGGAAACCAGGGATTGCCTATGTAGAGCTGGGCAATCCCGGGGTTCCCCACGCTGTTGCCCCCTATTCCGGAGATCTGTGGAAGAACAAGGAGTCCCTCCGGTCCCGGATGGAGGCGCTGCGCCATGACCCGGCCTTTCCCAAGGGTGCAAACGTAAACTTCTACCAGGTGCTGCAGCCCGGGGAAGTGCGGATGCTGACCTTTGAGCGGGGGGTGGAGGATTTCACCCTGGCCTGCGGCACCGGCTGCGGGTCCACCGCCTGCGCCCTCTGGATGCGAAATCAGCTGCCCGGAGGGGTACTTACCGCCCACAACCAGGGCGGCACCCTGACCCTGACGGTTCAGGGCCGGGAGGGTCAGATTCAGGCTCTCTACCTGGAAGGTCCCACGGAAGTGGTAAAGCTGTTCCCCGATTTATAAAACCATTTGGGCGCGTTTCGAAGAACGCATCCCAGCGAGTCAAAAGCTCACAGAGTTTGCCGCCGTTGGCGGCAAATAAAGTCAAAAAATGTTTTCTGCCAGGGCGTGTACCTGGCAGAAAACACTTCTCAGGCTGCAAGTGTGGAATTTGTCCCCCATCGGGGGACAAATTATGCGCGCAGCAGACTGCAAAAACCTGT
>DSLFC04101__coassemble_476_pt1 | contig 27830 bp, 32 predicted proteins | sample DSLFC04101__metabat2_low_PE_049 | metagenome-assembled genome bin DSLFC04101 | reverse complement strand
CGACAATACTTGGCGGGCGACTGCCCGGGAAGATAGGTAATGCCAACACGAATATTCCCCCTTAGCTCAGTCGGTAGAGCGACGGACTGTTAATCCGCAGGTCGTTGGTTCGAGTCCAACAGGGGGAGCCAAATTTATAAACACCACAGGTAGTGCTGAATGTAAATGCTACCTGCGGTGTTTTTTATTACTGCGAAGACTTTTAAAATTTTTCTGGGTCACCGACTCATTGATCAGGGACCCCAAAAAGGTGGGATTAATTTTACAGCAATTCCAAAAGCTGACTGAAATGTGAGATACCGACCTTTGCCCCGCGGGGCAAAGGGGTGGACGGCTTTCCGGGATAATAGAAAATCCCCGTCACGCCGCTGTTTACTGCGAATCGCATATCGTTTTCCGAATCCCCTACCATTGCAACATCCTCTGGATTCAGATCCCAGTCCCGGCAGAAGGCCAGCGCAATGTCTGGCCAGGGCTTAGGCCGCGGCACTCGGTCGGCACTGTATATGCCGCAGAAATATTGAGAAATTTCAAGACTTTTCAAACAATGCAAGGCCGGCTCAAAATTATCCGAGGTAGCTACCGCCAGTTTGATTCCCTGAGATATCAATTCGTCCAAAAGGGGGGCAAGGGGTTCTGTGGGAACCACTTGCCCCAGATCACGGCAGGACTGCTCCAGAAAGCGGTTTACCTGTTCCGGTTCCGCCAGACCGGAGCCCATACTGGATAGAATTCGGTCCCACGCCTTGAGAATGTCCTGATTTGTTCCTGCGACCACGGGGGACTCGGGAATCAGCACGCCATTTTCAAAGCCCGCGGCCTGTTCCAGAAGACGGGCCACTTCCTTATCCTCCCGGCCCAAAGATTTACTGACTGCAAATGCGGCGCTGACCCGGATGGGTTCCCGCCAAAAATCCTCCAGCCGAACCAGAGTATCGTCTTTGTCGAACAGAATACCGCGGATCATTCCAGCTCTTCCTCCGGCTCCAGAAACAGCGGATTGGTCCAGGCAGTTTTTCCTTCATAGTCCACACATTCCACCCGAACGTAGGATTCCGTGCCGCTGAGAGGGAAACTGGCAGTGTGCAGTCCATCCCGGGTGGGGGCGATAAACGTACCGCCTGCACCCACATCTCCGCCGCAGATGAAATTGATCCGTTCACAGGCACTGCAATGGATATAGACTTGATTGTCTTTAACACCCCAGGCGGAAATCCAGGGACCGCTGGAAGAATAAAAATCTCCCCGGAGCAGAGCGGAGATCAGGGCCTCATGTTCCAGCTGCTCCGCCACCACCTCAATCCAGCCGCCAAAGGCATCGTCGAATACCCCTTGGTTGTGATTGTCATCAGAGGCAAAGGCAAAAATCCGTTTGCCTCTGCGCAGTATCTGGTCCCAGTAGGTGGTGTCTCCGCCGGTGCCGCTTTCGTTTACCGTGTTGTAGTTGTAGATTTCCAGAGCCCAGACGCCCTCTGTGCTTATAAACTCCTCCGGCTCTATCCGGCTCCAGATGGGGTGATTGTAAGTTACCAGACATCCGTGATCCTGCAGGAAATCTGCCAGCTGCTGGGCAGCGGCGGCTCCGTCCCAACTGCCCTTCCACTCCGGCGGGGTGATAACCTGCTGATGATGAAAGTGCTTGGCGGCGTTTCGTTCCATCTGCTGAGTGCCCAGAATCCCGTGCATGTGGTGGGTCTTGACCCTTCGGGCTGGCTGACTGGCGGTGACCAGATTGGAAGAGGCCTCCAGTCCCGGAAGAATCAGAAAATCCTCCCGGTTCAGGCGAGCTCGGTAGTCAGTAAACCGGTCGTGTTCACTCAGACATAAAAAATGGTAGCCCTGGGCCCGATAGGCTTCTGCTGCCTGCTCTGGGGTCAGACAGCCATCGGAATTGGTGGAATGGCTGTGCAGGTTGCCTTTGAATTGGGTTCCTCCCAGCGGGAGTCCCAGTTTGTCTTTAAACCGCATTGGCGTGTACCTCCTTGTCAGAAATGCACAGGCAGTCATGCTTGGGGATGGAAAGGTAAAGAGTTTCACCTGGGTCGAAAATGTGGAAGCTGCGGAACAAAGCGTCTACATGAAATTTTACCTGCCCCACCTGAATGGAGTAGCGCAGCACATTGCCCCGGGGGGTGCTGCCGAGAACGGTACCTTTCAGAGTATAGGCATCGGGATTTTTGGGGCAGCGACGGGTCAGGGTGATGGTCTCCGGACGAATGGCCACGGTGCAGGCGTCATCAAAGGAATCGCCTGTCAGTGCGGCGAATTGTCCCCCGGGAATTTGATTGTAGCTGCCGATAAAACTGGCGGCGAAGGTGGACACAGGACTGGTATACACGCTCACCGGGCTGCCGGACTGCTCAATTCGTCCATCGTGGAACAGCTCGATCACATCGGACATGACCATGGCCTCGTCCTGATCGTGGGTAACGAAAACGGTGGTCAGGCCCAGTTCCTGATGGATCTCCCGGATGCGGGTTTGCAGGGCCTTGCGGAGCTTGGCGTCAATGGCGGACAGGGGCTCGTCCAGCAGCAGAACCTTGGGATGGGTGACAATGGAACGGGCCAGGGCAACCCGCTGCTGCTGACCGCCGGACAGACTGACGGGATACTGGTTTTCCTTGCCTTTCAGCTCCACCAGTTCCACCGCCCGGCGGACATGATCGGCAATTTCATCTTTGGGCATTTTCTGCATTTTCAGTCCGAAACCGATGTTCTGTTCAACCGTCATGTTGGGGAACAGGGAGTACTGCTGAAAGACCATGCCGATATTGCGCTGGCTGGCGGGAACGTGGGTTACATCCTGCCCGTCCAGGATGATGGTACCTTCCGTGACCTGCTCCAGGCCGGCCAGACACCGCAGAAGGGTGGACTTGCCGCAGCCGGAGGGACCCAGAAGGGTTACCAGATTTCCTTTTTCAATATCCAGCTGGATATGGTCCAGGACCACATTGTCCCCGAACCGCTTGACAACATTCTGAAATGAAATATAAGCCATGAAAATTTACTTCTCCTTTGATTCGTTTTTCTGGAGCTTCAGCACCAGGCCGGTGACAATAAACACTACCAGGAAGATGACCACCACAATGGCGCTGGCCAGACCGCTGGAAGTAAACATCCGCCGGTTCAGAAATACCTGGATGTTCTGATAGTTGTTGCCGGCAATGTTGTTTGCCAGCACGAAATCCCCGAATACCACGCTCTCCGCCAGCAGAGCAGAGACCAGAATACCGGAGAACATATTGGGAAGAACCACCTGGACGTAAGCCCGGAACCGGCCGCAGCCCAGCATCTGAGCCGCCTGAATCAGGGTCTGGGCATTGATGGCGTTCAGGCTGTTGCGGATGCCCTGGTAAATGTAGGGCAGTACCATGATGGTATAGGCGCCGAAAAGCATCAGCATCCGATTGGACAGGAAGGTGGAGGAACCGGAATACAGGGAGATGATGCTGATGGACAGAATCACCCCCTGCAGAGCGTAGGGGATCATGCACACAAACTGCATGACTCCGGCCAGCTTCCGGTTTACCACCAGCACCACATACATGGCAAGCAGCAGCAATGTGATGGTCAGCAGCACACTGACGGCACACAGCACCAGGGTCCGTCCCATGGAGGTCCAGAATTCCAGGTCGGAAAAGAGGGTAATGTAGTTGCGCAGGGTGAATCCCCGGGGAAGCAGATCCGTCCATTCCACAAACAGAGAATAGATCAGCGTCAGCCCGAAGGGCACCACCAGGTACAGGCCCAGCAGCCCCAGAAATAGTTTCCCGGCAAAACTTGTTTTTTTCATATCAGATTCCGTCCTTTCGCCGCCCGTTTGGTAAAGTAATTGTTGGCCATGGTGGCGGCCACCATCAGCAGAATCAGCACCATCGCCAGAGCACCGCCGGTTGCCTTGTCGATCTGAACATCCCCTTTGTACTTGGAGGTGATCTGCAGGGCCAGCAGAGCATAGTTGTTCATCACCAGGGCGTAGGCGGTGGCATAGGCTGCCAGGGCGTTGGCGAACAGAACGCTGAGGGTGCCCAGAATGCTGGGCAGAAGATTGGGGATCACAATCCGGAACCAGTAGTCCCAGGGACCGGCATGAAGAATCATGGCGGCTTCCCGCCACTGGGGCTGAATCCCCCGGAAGGCAGGCAGAAGCAGCAGGGTGGCAAGGGGAATCTGAAAATAGATGTAAACCAGCATCAGACCATCTCCGCTGTACAGGTCGAAATTTTCCAGCAGCGGAATGTCCAGCTCCCGGCCCAGAATGGTTAGCACACCGGTGTTCCCCATAAGCACCATAAAGGCAAAGGCCAGGGGCACACCGGAGAAGTTGGAGGTCATGTTCAGCAGCATGGTGAACCGGCGGCGCAGGACGGGGGAGGCTTCATGACAGAAGCGGGCAGCCAGGAAGGCTACCAGAATTCCTACCAGGGCGGACAGCAGGCTGATGCGGATGCTGTTGCGAATGGACATCTGATACAGGGGGGTGGTGAATATCTTGATGAAATTTTCCAGACCCACCATGCCGCTTTCCTTTCCCACCAGGCTGCTGGCTGCCAGCTGTGCCAGAGGCAGCAGCTCGTAGCATACCACAATCAGGGCAAAGGGCACAATGGGTAAATAACCCAGAAGGGTTTCCTTTTGCAATCGCTTCATGATTTGTTTTCAGCGGCGGCGGCCCGAAGACCGCCGCCGCTGTATCCTCCTATGTTACTGAATGGTGGGGATGATGTTTTCCTGCCAGTAGGTGATGATGTCCTGGCACACATCGGTCCACTTGTCGTAGTCGATGCTGTGAACGTTGTCGCCGTACTGAGAGGCATCGATGCGCATGGCTTGGACTTCCTCAGGCAGTTCCACATCCCGGATGGGAGTGGCATAGCCCTTGGCCAGGTTGATCTGTCCTTCATCGCTGAGGATGTACTCCCGGGCCAGGCAGGCGGCGGCAGGATTGGGGGCGTTGTTGTTGATGATGGTGGCGTAACCGGACTGGACACTGCCGTCGGAGGGGATGCACACGGTGAAGGAAGCGTTGGGGTTGTTGCTCACCGCATTGTCCCGGTAGCCCAGGGCGTTGTAGTCCCACAGCAGGCACACCTCGATCTCACCGCTTTCGATTCGGGCCACGCTGGTCTCACCCACGTCCAGACGACCCTTCTGGGCCAGAGTGGTCCAGAAGTCATAGGCGGGCTGGAGGTTGTCCATGTCGCCGCCCATGGCGTAAGCGGTGGCCAGGATGGCGTGCTGGGACTGGGCGGCGGCGGAGACGTCGCCGATGGTGACCTTGTAGTCTCCTTCCAGCAGATCAGCGAAGCTGGTGGGGGCGTTTTCCACCAGATTGTTGTTGGTGATGATGGCGATGGTGCCATAGTAGCCCACAATCCAGTCGCCGTCGTCATCCTTAGCCCAGTCGGGGATTTCGTCCCAGTAGCTGGTCTTGTACTTCAGGGTGACCCCTTCCTCTTCGGCCACCGGGCCCCACTGCTGACCCACATCACCGATGTCTTTGGTGCCGTTTTTGCCCTCTTCCTTGAACATGGCAATTTCCTCGGCGCTGGACATATCCAGATCCGTGTGTTCAATGCCGTAGTTGTCCTTCAGCTCGGTCCAGGTTTCCACCCAGTTGGCCCAGGTGTCGGGCATACCCACGGAATTGACGGTGCCTTCCTCCTGGGCGGCAGCGGTCAGCTCCTCCAGGCTCATGGCGTTGTAGTCCACCGCGGAAGCGGCGGCGCTGGCAGTACTGCCGCAGGCGGCCAGAGTGGCGGTGCAGGCCAGAGCCAGCACAAAGGCAGCAGCTTTTTTCATCGTATTGCGATTCATTTTCCAATGTTCCTTTCTTTTCTTTGGTTTGTTTTCAAATTTGCTCCGAAAACTTTATATCACAGCCAGGATGTTCCGGACAACCAAAGGGAGGTAATGTTTCTGTAAAAAGTAATTACCCGTGGAGGTCTGCCTGAAACGGCAAAATCAATTTTGCGAAATTCCGGAGGAACGAAAAAGGCTGCGTTCTTCAGTGCTGGAGCGGAGCATTTCCTCCTGAGAAGGGCCAGGTTTTTCGGTGATGAACCCAATGGCTGCCGGGACAATTTTCTTCCCGCTGGAATACCATGGCATATGACAAACGGGAGGGAAAACTATGTCGATACGGATATTCATTGATCAGGGACATAATCCCATGGGGCCCAACACCGGGGCGGAAGGGAATGGACTGCGGGAACAGGACGTGACCTACGCGGTGGGAACCTACCTGGCCAAATTATTGGAGCAGGACCCACGCTTCCAGGTCCGTGTCTCCAGACCCACACCGGAAACCATTCTGGGTAACAGCAACCTTACCAGCTTGCGGGAACGGGTGTATCTGGCCAATTCCTGGCCTGCAAACTATTTCGTGAGCATCCATGCCAATGCCAATACCAATCCTGCCGTCAACGGAGCGGAGGTGTATGTATACCAGGATTTTTCCCAGGCCTATTGGCTGGCGCAGCATATTCTCAACGGACTGGTGGAGTGGACCGGCATCCGGAACAATGGGGTCCGGCTGAACCCGTCGCTCTATGTGCTTCGCAAAACGGCAATGCCGGCGGTCCTGGTGGAACTGGGGTATCTGACCAACCAGGCGGATGCCCAAAAGCTGAAAGAGAACCCCCAAGGCTTTGCTCAGGGGATTTACGCGGGGCTTCTGAGCTATTTCGGGCTGTCTGCCCTGTAACGAATCCGGGGAAAAAGGAAAAAACAGACAGGTTTCGGATTTTCCGTTGCTGTTTGGGTACAATCGCCATGGACAAATGGGGTTTTCCGTGCTATAATTCCGGGAGGAATGGGAGGGAAGCTCCCCTACCTACTGATTTTTATCTTTCCGGAGGAGCCTATGGCCGTTTCTCTTTTGCCCAGATTTCAGACGGATGCCATCACCGACCTGACAGCGCAGTTCTTGTCGGAGCAGGGAATCCGGCTGCTGATGCTGGACTATGACAATACCATTGTCCCCTATACCCGGGATGAACCCACCCCGGCAGTCATGCACTGGCTGGAGCAGATGAAGAACTCCGGCATCCAGGTGTGCATCGTTTCCAACAGCCATCGGCAGCGGGTGCCGGATTTCTGCCGGCGTCAGGGACTGGATTACATCACATACGCCCGAAAGCCCTTTCCCAAGGGAATCCGTCAGTGCCTGAAGCGATACGGCATTGCGCCGTCCCAGGCCGCCCTGGTGGGTGACCAGATTTATACCGATACCTTGGGAGCCAACTGCACCGGAGTGACGTCCATTCTGGTCAAGGCCATTGACAACCACAATTTCTGGCTGAAAGCGCGTCACGTGCTGGAAATGCCATTTATTTTTGCTGCAAGAAACAGGAGGATTTACCAATGAAAAATCTGGAAAAGTACCTTTCTTTGCTGAACGGCGAGGTTGACGGCCTGCTGCTCACTTCCCGCTACAGCCGTCACTACGGCGCAGAGTTCGACATTGCCGAGGGCGTTGCCATTGTGACCAAGAATGGGTGCCGGTATTTTACTGACAGCCGCTACATTGAATCCGCCGAGAACAACATCAAGGGCTTTGAGGTGCTGGGGATCAACCAGTTCAATGGCTACTTTGCCCGGCTGAACGACGCCATCGCCGACTTTGGTGTCAGCACTCTGGGATATGAGGAAAATTATCTCACCGTGGCGGAATTGATGGGCTATGAGAAGAATCTGAACGCCAAGCTGGTTCCCTTTAATAAGCAGATCAACGGTTTCCGGGGTTCCAAGGAAGCCTGGGAGCTGGATCTGATGCTGAAGGCCCAGGCCATCACCGACAAGGCATTCTCCGAGGTTCTGACCAGGATCAAGCCCGGCATGACCGAGCTGGAGCTCCAGGCGGAGCTGATTTACTGCATGTACAAGAACGGCGGCACCGGACTGGCTTTTGATCCCATCGTGGTTTCCGGACCCAACACCAGCCTGCCGCACGGCGTTGCCGGCGAGCGGGTGATTCAGGCCGGTGATTTCGTCACCATGGACTTCGGTGCTTCCTATAAGGGTTACTGCTCCGACATGACCCGCACCGTGGCGGTGGGCTATGCTACCGATGAGATGAAGAAGGTGTACGACGTGGTGCTGAAGGCCCAGGAGAGCGCCATTGCTGCCACCAAAGCGGGCGTCCCGGGCAAGGAGATCGACGCGGTTGCCCGGAAGGTCATTACCGACGCCGGCTATGGCAAAAACTTCGGCCATGGCTACGGTCACAGCCTGGGCCTGGAAATCCACGAGGCACCCAACACCAACACCAGCAACCCCGAACCCATGCCGGTAGGCGCGGTGTGCTCCGCGGAGCCTGGCATTTACCTGCCCGGCAAGTTCGGCGTGCGGATTGAGGACGTGGTCATCATCAAGGAAGACGGCTGTGAGGATATCACCAAGAGCCCCAAGCACTTGATTGTCGTGTAATACCTGGCGCTTCCGGGAAAAATTTCCGATTTGCTCTTGCATATTTTCATATTTTGCGCTAGAATATATGAAGTAGAGTTATGTACACAAATCACCTCCCGGATGCGGAGGTAATCTTAGGAGGATAAAGATAATGATTTCTGCAGGTGAATTTAGAAACGGTATTACCTTTGACATGGATGGCAAGGTCATGCAGGTCGTGGAATTCCAGCACGTCAAGCCCGGCAAGGGCGCTGCCTTCGTCCGTGTGAAGATGAAGAACGTCATCACCGGCGGCGTTACCGAAACCAGCTTCAACCCCACTGCAAAGTTCCCCACCGCTTACGTTGAGCGCAAGAAGATGGAGTATTCCTACAATGACGGCTCCCTGTACTACTTCATGGATCAGGAAACCTATGAGCTGGAGCCTCTGGATGCTTCCGCCCTGGACGATTCCTTCCGGTTCGTGAAGGAGAACGACGTCTGCACCATCATGAGCTACAAGGGCAAGGTCTTCGGCGTGGAAGTGCCCAACTTTGTGGATCTGGTGGTCACCAAGACAGAGCCTGGCTTCGCCGGCAACACCGCTACCAACGTGACCAAGCCCGCTACCGTGGAGACCGGTGCTGAGGTGAAGGTGCCCCTGTTCATCAACGAGGGCGACAAGATTCAGATCGATACCCGTACCGGTGAGTACCTGGGCCGTTCCAAGGCCTGATAAAGGAGACGCATATGACGATTTCGGAAAAGTCCGCCTATTTGAAGGGCTTGATGGATGGTCTGTCCCTGAACACGGAAACCAATGAAGGCAAGATGATTGCCGCCATTGTGGACCTGCTGGGAGACATGGCCAAGCGGGTCACCGATATTGAGGAGACCACCATTGCCATCTCTGACGAGCTGGATGAGATCGAGGAAGATCTGGACGCCATCGAGGACTACATCCTGGACGACGAGGATGAGGATTACGATGACTACGAGGACGATGACTGGGATGAGGAGGATGACGACGAAGACGAGGAGCCCGAAGAGGGTTTCGACTTCGGTGACGAGGATTCTACCATCTACGAAGTGACCTGCTCCTGCGGAGAAGTTATCAACTTCGACGAGGAAACCCTGGAAAAGGGAAGCATCGTCTGTCCCAACTGCGGAGAGACCCTGGAGTTCTCTCTGGAAGACGAAGACGAAGACTAAAATCAAGGCCGCCGGGAAACCGGCGGCCTTTCATTCTGTGCCGGGGAACTTCCCCGGCTTTTTTATTTCAGCAGTTTCTGCTCCCATTCAGCTTCCCGAAAACCGGTGAGAATGGTGCCATCTTCCGTCACCACCACCGGACGCTTGACCAGCATTCCATCGGTGGCCAGCAGCTGCAGCTGCTCATCAACGCTCATGCCGGGCAGCCTGTCTTTCAGACCCAGGGCCTTGTATTGCTGGCCGCTGGTGTTAAAGAACTTTTTGATGGGCAGTCCGCTGCGCTCCAGCCACAGCTTCAATTCCTCATAGGTGGGGTTGTTCTCCTTGATGTGGCGAGCGGTGTAGGTAATGCCATGGTCATCCAGCCATTTCCTGGCTTTCTTGCAGGTAGAGCAGGGGGGATATTCCAAAAACAGCATGATATTTCTCCTTATTGCCGCCCGATCAGGCGCTTGATAAATTGCTTGAAGTAATGCAGCTCCAGATAGTGGTGCCAGCGGAAGGGACGCTTGCCGTCCAGGTAGTCGGCAAAGTAGCTGTGACCGGCCTGGTAGCCCTCATACAGAGAATCAGCGAAGGGACCATACCAGTCATCCTGGAACCAATTGTACCGGTACAGGTCCTGGTAGGACTTCATATAGCGGACAAAGCAGGACTTATAGTGCTTTTTGGTCAGGAACCGGTCATCCGGGGGCAGATAGCCCTGATCCCGGGCAAAGCGTTCCAGCTCCGGGGTATAGCCCATGATGAAAGGTCCCACAAAGTCAATGGTGTAAAGGGGAATATTGGCGTCAATGTAGGCGACGTGAAGCTGGCGCATCCGGTTCACGTCGGTCTGATTGTCGTCGCTGATGACCAGCCGCTCCACAATCTCCACCTTCTGACCATTATTGCCAAAGAGCATATTGTGGGGCAGGGAGCCGGACAGGGTGGCCACCACCTGGCAGGAACGGATGTAGTGAATCATCCGGCTCAGGGGCACCTTCTCCGGGTAGAGGATGGTGTAGCCGTTCTTTTCAAAGAAATTATCCAGCGCGTCGAATCCAAATTCGAACTGCTGTCCCTTCTGGAACTGGCTGCGGCTGAAGTAGATTTTTTCCGGACTATCCCATGCGGGGTCCACCACCACATTGGCCGCAACGGCGTCGAAGACGTCCAGCATTTTGGGGGTGTAGGCGGTGCGCATCTGGATGCCCAGTTCCGGAACTATTACCTCCCGGAAGGCGGTGGGACGATTGATGATTTCCAGCTTGTCCCAGATTTTCAGCAGTTGCAGAAACTCCCGGTAATTGCCCTTAATTTCCCGCTGCTCGTTCTCGTCCAGGAAAAAGACATATTTATCCACGGTGGGATCGTTCTCCAGAAAATACCACAGCCGGGTCACGCCCTCAATGAGAAAATGCCCCCAGTGATTCACCAGGTAGCCGCAGTATACCACAGTCTCATCCCGGTATTCCGGATTTTCCACAGGGTAGGCGAACTGCACCCGCCCGGGGATGGCAGACAGATCCACATAATTTCCCTCTTCGTCCACCACACCGCCCTTGCCGAACAGCAGCCCAAAGCTGGGGTCCCGGCGCAGCGGGAGAATGGTGGCGTTCTTGCCCCGCCAGAGTCTGGGCTGCTCCAGAATGTTTACCGGGGCGTCATACCATTTTTTCAAAGCCTCCGCCTTTTTGGGGCGCAGGTACTGATAGTCAATTTCCATCATGGTGTTTGTCTCCTTGTGTTTGATCGGGGAGGGCAGTCTGATTTCTTTCCGGTGAGAATGAACTGACACTTTCTCACCAATCGCACAATCCAGATTATAAATCTCTCGGTCATTATAATCTGCCAGCAATTTCTTGTCAACCGTAGGGGAGCGAAGGGAGGAACCGGGATTTTTGCCCGTCCGCCCTTGATTTCTCTGTCCGTCAGGTTATAATAGAGAAAATATGAAAAACAGGGGGGCGTGCCATGGATCTGCGCAGCCTGAATATTTTCCTGGAAGCGGCAGAGCTGGGCAGCTTCACTCGCACGGGAGAAAAGCTGGGGTATTCCCAGCCTACCATATCCTTTCAAATCAAACTCCTGGAAAAAGAACTGGGCGTGCAGCTGTTTGACCGGATCGGTCATACCGTCAGTCTGACGGATGCAGGGCGGGATCTGCTGCCCTACGCCCAGCATATCTGTCACCTGTCCGAAGAAATGCTCAGCGGGACCACAGCCCGCCGGGAGCCCAGCGGCATTTTGCGGCTGGGGACGCCGGACTCCCTGTGCGACCCTTTGATTGCCCGGCATTTCCGGGACTTCAGCCGGACCTATCCCAAGATTTCCCTGCACCTTGCCACCGGGGACACGGGGCAGCTGCTGGATTTCCTGGATCACAATGAGGTGGATATGATCTGCACCATTGACGAGCGGGTGTACAACACCAACTATGTCATCGCCGATGAAGAGGAAATCGGGGTGCATTTCGTGGCCTCGCCGGAGAATCCCCTGGCGGGAAAGACCCCGGTTGCCTTGGCGGAACTGGTCACCCAGCCCTGCCTGCTGACGGAAAAGGGGATGAGTTACCGACGGCTGATGGACGATGCGCTGGCCCGGAATTCCCTGGAAATCCAGCCGGTACTGGAAACCGGCCGGGCGGATCTGCTATGCGCCCTGGTGGAGGAGAACGCCGGTGTGGCGTTCCTGCCGGACTATGTGACCGAACCCAGTGTCCGGGCGGGCCGCCTGGTGCGGCTGGAGGTGCCCCAGTGTCGGGTGGTGGTGTGGAAACAGCTGCTTTACCGCCGGGAGAAATGGGTGTCATTGCAGATGCAGGCAATGATCGACCATCTATCCAAAATCCGGCTGATTGTTGAAAAAGGAGCGAAGATATGAAATATCTGGTGATTGCGGTCTCCCTGCTGGCGGTTTTGCTGTCGGGCTGTGCCCGGAAGGATGCTGCCCCTACGGAGCTAACGTTCCCGGAAACCACAGCCGGGGAAACCGCTTCCCCTCAGACCCAAGCTCCGGAGACCGTGCCCACGCTTGCACCGGTAGAACCAGCGGATGAGGATTTTGTCCGGGTGGCGGACTACATCCCTACCATCACCCAGGACCTGCGCTACGCCACGGAAAACAACTTTACCGGCCAGAAGATCTACGATTTTACCCAGGTGTACCTTCGCTGGGGCACGGTGAAAAAGCTGATGGACGTAAGCCGGGAACTGGAGGCACAGGGGCTGTACTTGAAAATCTGGGATGGGTTCCGCCCGGTCAGCGCCCAGTTCCGGCTGTGGGAGGTGTACCCGGACCCGACCTTTGTGTCCAACCCGGAAACCGGTTACAGCAGTCACAGCCGGGGAAATACGGTGGACCTGACCCTGGTGGACAGTACCGGTCAGGAACTGGAGATGCCAACGGGATTTGATGATTTTTCCGCTTTGGCGAACCGGGATTATTCCGACTGCCCGGAAACGGCGGCAGCCAACGCCCGGGCTTTGGAGACGCTGATGGAGCAGCATGGATTCACCGGATATTTTGGGGAGTGGTGGCATTTTTCCGACAACCAAACCTATCCGGTGGAGATGGAGTTTATACCCCCGGTTTCGGAGGAATGAAAGAGAGGAAAGAAAGATGTCCATTGAGAAAGTGAAAGCCTATTTTGCCGAACACGGTATGGAAAAACGGATTCTGGAATTTCCGGTGTCCAGTGCCACGGTGGAGCTGGCGGCCCAGGCGCTGAACTGTGAGCCCAAGCGAATTGCCAAGACCTTGTCCTTCCGGGTGGGAGAGCAGGCCATTCTGGTGGTGGCGGCGGGAGACGCCCGGGTGGACAACGCCAAGTACAAGAACCGGTTCGGGGTGAAGGCGAAGATGCTCTCTCACGAGGAGGCGGCGGAAATGATCGGCCACGCGGTAGGCGGGGTCTGCCCCTTTGCTGTGAAAGAAGGGGTGGCGGTGTACCTGGACGAATCCCTCAAGAGATTCCCCACCGTATTTCCGGCAGCCGGCAGCAGCAACAGTGCCATTGAACTGACCATTGCCGAACTGGAGACCTACTCCCGGTTCACCGCCTGGGTGGATGTGTGCAAGGGCTGGCAGGAAACAGCAGAATAAAAATTGCCCCGGCTGCTCAGAAGCCGGGGCAATTTTGCATACAAGAGGATCAATTCCATTCACCCAAATTTTGGACCTCTCCGTTGTGGAGCAGGGGCTCGATTTCACCATCGTGAATCAGCCAGGATTCTCCGCACAGCAGAAGCTTTTGACCGTCCTGGTAGAAATAGCTGCCATCCGGCAGAACGAAGAACATCTGCCCATAGCTGTCGGCGTAGGTGATGTCCTCGAACAGCCGCCGTCCATCCAGCCAGACGTCCTTTACCTTCTGATAGTGGGGCAGGATGTTCACATCGGTGAGGCCCAGACCCGGAGCAAACCGGACGAAGTCCGGGCTGGATTCTCCCGGCTCCTCGGGCTGAATATACACATTTTCTGCCAGATTCATGGATCCGGCGCTGATTCCCATGATGGTACCGGGGAAATCCTGAAGCAGGTCTGCCAGATCAATATCCTGGAAAAAGGCGTTCTGGGTGGGCACATGGCCTCCGGACAGGACAATGAAGTCCGTTTGGGCGATCAGGGAAGCAGCATCGTCGGCGTTTTCTCCGTCCAGAACCTGATAGGCGGAGAAGGGGATGCCCTCCTGGGCAAAGGCGACCGCCACATCCGCACCGAACTGACAGGTCATCTGATGGCTGTCCGGGTCGGCACAGATGAACAGGGCCCGGGGGGTGGGGGGCAAAGCCTGCCGGATTCGGTCTACAAAGCCGTTTGCATTGCTCAGGATTGCCCGGTCGGCTCCTTCCACAAAGGGGCTGCTGGTAATGAACAGGGTCATAAAAATGCCTCCTTAAATCCGCGTGTCCGGGAAATATTCCTGGACAAAATCCACAGATTTGACCTGGAAGGACTTCCCGTTCAGATATTCCAGGGCGCCGGCATCAGTGGTGAAGCAGAAGGTCAGTTTGTAAGAGTACAGAGCCTGATAATTCCGGTCATACCGCTTGTCCAGCTTCCCGTATTTGCCGTCTCCCAGCAGGGGATGCCCGGCATGGGCGAACTGGGCCCGGATCTGGTGGGTACGACCGGTAATCAGTTCGCATTCCACCAGGCTCAGACCATTCCGGGAGGCCAGGGTGATGTAGTTGGTCTGGCAGGTCTTGGCTCCGGGCTGGGGGGTGTCGGTGACGAACACCCGGTTCTGTTTGGCATCCTTGAATAGATACCCCTTCAGAGAGCCCTTCTGGGGCCGTGGCGTGCCCTCTACAATGGCAAGATACCGCTTATCCAGTTCCCGGTCCTTGATCTTCTGATTCATCACCCGCAGCGCCTCTGCGGTTTTGGCCGCAATCACAATCCCGCCGGTGTTCCGGTCAATCCGGTTGCACAGTGCGGGGGTGAAGGCGTTTTCCTCCCGGGGGCGCCACTCCCGCTTTTGGTACAGATAGGACTGAATGTGGTCAATCAGTGTACGGCCATATTCCGCCCCGTCGTGGGGATGAACGGCCAGCCCAGGACGCTTGTCCACCAGCAGGATGTGCTCATCCTCGTAGACGATATTCAGCTTGGGAACGGCCACGGTGAGGTAGGCGTTGTCTTCCCGGGGCTTGTCGAAAAACTCGTCGTTGATGTACAGCTGCAGCACGTCTCCCTCTTTCAGGCGGGTATCACGCTCCACCCGTTTGCCGCCCAGCTTGATGCGCTTGATGCGGATGTATTTCTGCGCAAGGGAGGCGGGAAGCAGGGGAACGGCCTTAGCCAGAAAACGGTCCACCCGCTGCCCGGCGTCATTGGGACCGATGGTAAATTCTTTCATGGTTTGTTTCCTATACTCTCGTCAAAATGGCGGTTGATCTGCTCGGTAAACTCCACCGCAGCGTTGTAGCCCATCTTCTTCTGGCGGTTGTTCATGGCGGCAACCTCCAGAATCACGGCCAGGTTTCGGCCTGGGGTGATGGGAATGGTGTTCATGGGGACTTTTACACCCAGAATTTCCGTATACTGATCTTCCAGGCCCAGCCGGTCATAGACCTGCTGCTTGTTCCATGCTACAATGTTCACCACCAGATTGATCTCATTTTCCAGTTTGATGGCGCCGATGCCGAAGAGCTTGGCCACATTGATGATACCGATGCCCCGCAGTTCAATGTAATTGCGGATCAGCTCCGGGGCGGTGCCCACCAGGGAATTGGTGGCGACCCGACGGATCTCCACCGCGTCATCGGCAATCAGCCGGTGTCCCCGTTTCAGCAGCTCTACAGCGGCTTCACTTTTGCCGATGCCGCTGTCACCAGTCAGGAACACGCCTTCGCCATAAATCTCCGCCAGTACGCCGTGGCGGGTGATCCGGGGGGCCAAGGCGGCCTTCAGGTAGGTAATGATGCTGGAAACCATGGCGCTGGTAGGCTCGGCGGTGCTCAGAATGCTTACATTGTGCTTTCGGGCCATGGTCATCATTTCCGGATGGGGTGGGATGCTCCGGGCGATGATCAGGGCGGGAAATTTATAAGAGAACAGCCGGTCAAAAATGGCGCAGCGGTCTCCTGGGGACAGCTTGGTGATGTAGCTCATCTCCACGTTGCCCATTACCTGAAGGCGCATGGGTTCGTAGTGGTCGAAGAAGCCTGCCAGCTGAAGGCCCGGACGGGCCACATCTTCCACGGTGATCCGGATGGCGGAAAAGTCCGTGGAGGCATAGACCACCTCCAGATGAAATTCCTTCACCAGCTGGCAAAGGGGGACGCTGTATGTATCAGCCATGGCTGTCACCTCGTTGGAAGAAAAGTTTACACAAAAATCATTATACCCAGGCCGGAGGGGAATATCAATAGATTTTCAAAAAACAAAAATTTTTTGAAAAAACCACTTGCTTTTTTGCGGATTCTTTGGTATCATATCTAAGCGCCTTTGATGGGCGTAGTTTGTTGAGTAAACATCCGGATGGGAGGTGCAATGAAATGGCTAAGTGCGACTTTTGTGGTAAGGGTGTAACTTTCGGTATCAAGGTTTCCCACTCCCACAGACGTTCCAATCGTGCATGGAAGCCCAACGTCAAGCGCGTGAAGGCTGTCGTTAACGGAACTCCCTGCCATGTGTATGCTTGTACCAGATGCCTCCGCTCCAACAAGGTTGAGCGTGCTATCTGATTTCCAGGCAATATAATTACGCTGCTGAAGCTTCAGCAGCGTTTTTATTTTACAGAAAGAATCCGGCCGGACTTTTGTACAAAGTCCGGCCGGATTCTTTATTTTTGCTTCACGCTGGTGCCCATCACGTCGGAGATTTCCGTTACGGTGATAAAGGCATTGGGGTCAATTTCCGTAACCAGATTCTTGACTTTGGGAATCTGGAACCGGTTGACCACGAAATAAATCACGCACTTGTCGGCGCCGGAGAAGTAGCCCTTGCCCTGAAGCTGGGTAATGCCCCGGCCGAATTCCTCGGACAGCGCCTGACAGATGGCGTCCTCTTCCATGGTGACGATCATCACGGACTTGGCCTTGTCCAGACCTTCCACAATAAAGTCGATGGTTTTGTTTCCCACAAAGTAGGTGACAATGGAATAAAGGGGCAGCACCCAGCTGTTGAAAATCAGACCGATGAGAATATACAGCAGCACGTTATAGATCATAACGAAGGTGCCCACGGTCAGTCCCAGCCCCTTGGCAAAGATCACCCCCAGGACCTCCATGCCATCGATGGCGCCGCCCAGACGGATGGTCAGGCCGCTTCCAGCCCCGGAAACCAATCCGCCGAAGATGGCGCACAGCAGCAGATCCTGCCCGGCGAAGGGGGATGCCACGGAAACGTCCACCGGCAGCACATCGGTGATGATAAACGATGCCACGGAGTAAATGGTAACGGCCCAGATGGAGTAGACGGTGAAGCACCAGCCCTGTTTTTTCAGACCGAACAGAAATAGGGGGACATTCAGCAGAATCAGAAACAATGACAGGGTATAGGCCTCCGGGGTTACCTGCCACAGCAGCATGGAGGTGCCGGAGATGCCGCTGTCATACAGATTCACCGGCGCCAGGAACATGGTCACGCCCACGGCGTTGGTGCAGCCTGCCCCAATCAGGAACAGGAAATTCTGCCAGCGGAGCTTCTTCAGCTCCCGGATTCCGGACCGGGCCACAGCAGCGGACAGGGATCGGTACATAGAGGATAACAGATCACGAATGCCCCGGGTGGGGGACTTCTGGGGTGTCTTCTTCATAGAAGGCTCCTTTACAGCCAACCGGCATCCTCCGGCTCGGCCTTGCGCTGCCGGTGCAGAAGGGATTGAACGGCGTCTTTTACATCGGCATTTTCGTAGAGTACTTTGTATGCCGCCTCGGTGATGGGCATATCAATGCCCTGGGCCTTGCCCAGCTCATAGGCGGATTTAGCGGCGTAATAGCCTTCTACCACGGCACCCACTTCCTTCATGGCCTCCTGGGCAGACTTGCCCTGGCCAATGAGGATGCCCGCCCGCCGGTTCCGGGAGTGCATGGAAGTGCAGGTAACGATCAGGTCGCCCACACCGGCAAGGCCCGTGAAGGTTTCCTTGTGCGCCCCCAGGGCAACGCCCAACCGGGCCATTTCCGTCAGACCCCGGGTCATGAGCATGGCCTTGGTATTGTCTCCGAAGCCCAGACCGTCGGTGATACCGGCGCACAGGGCGATGACATTTTTCAGTGCCGCCCCCAGTTCCGCGCCAACCGGGTCGGGACTGGTGTACACCCGGAGGGTGTCCGCCATGAAGGCGTCCTGTACAAATTCCGCCAGAGCCTGGTCGGTGCTGGCAGAGAGCAAACCAGTGGGAACATTGATGGAGACTTCCTCAGCGTGGCTGGGACCGGTGAGCACCACCACGTTCTTTCCTGTCTCCTGAGCCACCACCTGGCTCATCCGCAGATGGGTGCCTTGCTCCAAGCCCTTGGTCACGGATACCACAACGGCATCAGTGTCCAGATAAGGCGCAACCCCATGACAGACGCTCCGCAGAGGGAAGGAGGGGCTAGCGATTACCACCAGCTTGCAGCCGGATACACAGCTGTAATCTCCGCTGATGTTCAGAGTGTCCGGCAGCACCGCCTGGGGCAGCCGGGGATTGCGGTGGGTGGCGTTCATTTCGGGAATCAGATCTTTTTCATAGGTCCACATGGTCACGTCGTGACCGTTCTGGCACAGGCGGATGGCCAGGGCAGTTCCCCAGGCGCCGCTGCCGACAACAGCTGTTTTCATTGCACGCTCCCCTTTTTCTTCAGAAGGTTGGTTTTCCGCTCTTCTCCCTTTACCAGGCGGACAATGTTGCCCCGGTGCATGAACAGGGTGAGCAGACTCATAATGATGCCGCCGGTCATCACCAGGGCGTTGTCATGGTGGAACAGAACGAAGCCCACACCGAAGGTGGCGGCGGCCAGTACAGAGCCCAAAGACACATACTGGGTCAGAAGGTAGCCCAGCAGGAACACAACGGCGATCATGATTCCGATCCGCCAGTCTACCATCCAGGCGACGAACCAGCCGCTTAAAATGCCTTTGCCGCCCCGGAATCCCTGCAAGGCAGGAAAATCATGACCCAACATGACGCACAGACCGCCCAGGGTTCGCCCTTCCAGAGCATACCCGTAGGGAGCGAACATCATTCCGGCCAGCAGACAGGCCAGCACAGCTTTGCCTACGTCAATGGCGATGACCAGCAGGGAACTGCTGGCGCCATAGCTGCGGATGAAGTTGGTCAGACCGGCGTTTCCGCTGCCGTGGCTGCGCACATCGTCGTGGAGCATGGCAGATACACAGATGGCACCGTTGTGATTGCCCAGAAAATAGCAGGCCAGCGCCGTCACTGCAATGATCAAAGCAGACATCAGCTTTCCTCCTTATCTCCCTTTTGCCGGATGGTAATCCGGATGGGAGTTCCCTTCAGACCAAACACTTCCCGGATCTGGTTCTCCAGATATCGCTGATAGGAGAAGTGGAACAGCCGGGCATCGTTGCAGAAGATCACAAAGTGGGGCGGCTTGGTTCCCGCCTGAGTCATGTAGTAGATTTTCAGGCGGCGGCCCTTGTCCGTGGGGGGCTGAACCCGGGCGGTGGCGTCAGCCAGCACGCTGTTCAGGGCGCCGGTGGTAATCCGGCTGGTGTTCTGGGTGTGGACATCCTGAATCACCTGGAACAGCTTGTCCACCCGGGAGCCGGTGAGAGCGGACAGGAACAGCACGGGAGCATAGAGCATATAGCTCAGACCATTGCGAACCTGTGCCTCCATGTCCCGCATGGTGTTGGTTTCCTTGTTCTCCACCGCGTCCCACTTGTTCACCACGATGATGGCGGCCTTGCCGGCCTCGTGAACCAGCCCGGCAATTTTGGTGTCCTGTTCGGTGACGCCGTCGTTGGCGTCAATCAGAATCAGGCACACATCCGCCCGCTCAATGGCGTTGATGGAGCGCATGTTGGAGTAGCGCTCGATGGCATCATCCACCTTGCTCTTGCGGCGCATGCCAGCCGTGTCGATGAAGCAGTATTTCCCGGTTTCGTTTTCAAAGTAGGAGTCGATGGCGTCCCGGGTGGTGCCGGCTACATTGGATACGATCACCCGCTCCTCGCCCAGAATCCGGTTGAGCAGGCTGCTCTTGCCCACATTGGGCTTGCCCACGATGGCGACTTTAATGACGTCGCTGTCGTCTTCCTCCTCCTCGTCCTCGGGGATGTTGGCCAGCACCCAGTCCAGCAAGTCACCGGTGCCGTGACCGTGGACGGCGGAGGTTTCAAACAGATCCCCGATCCCCAGAGAATAGAACTCAAAAGCATCGGGATTCACAAGACCGGTGGAGTCGCACTTGTTCACCGCCAGGGCCACCGGCTTTCCGGATTTGCGGAGCATGGTGGCCACATCCTCATCGGCGGCAGTAACGCCGCTGCGGACGTCGGCGACCATGATAATGGCGTCGGCCAGTTCAATGCCGATTTCCGCCTGCCGGCGCATAAACTTCAGCATATCGCTGTCGGTTCCCGGCTCGATGCCGCCGGTATCCACCAGGGAGAAGGTGCGGCCGCACCACTCACACTGGCCGTAAATCCGGTCCCGGGTGACGCCCGGGGTATCCTCCACGATGGAGGTGCGCTGGCCGGTGAGCTTATTGAACAACATGGACTTGCCCACGTTGGGCCGTCCGACAATTGCGACCAAGGGCTTGGCCATGAAAACACATCCTTTCGCATGCAGCTAAATTCAATTTATTATGACACATTCCCAGGGTAAAAGCAATGGCAAAACGGGAATTCATATAAAATTAAAAGACGTTTTCCTGTTTTTGCCGGGAAATGGAGGCTTCCGGACATGGAAAAAGAGGAAGACCCGAAGGCCTTCCTCTGCTTTTCCGCTTATGCCTTACTCAGCCTCAACAGCCAGAACCTGGCGGCCATTGTAGGTACCGCAAGCCTTGCAGGCTCTGTGGGGCATTACGGGCTCGCCGCACTTGGGGCAAGCCACGACGCTGGGAGCAGACAGCTTCCAGTTGGAGCCACGGCGCTTATCGCGGCGGGCCTTGGACACTTTACACTTAGGGACAGCCATGGTGACACCTCCTTGGTCAAACTGCTTTTTACAGCATTCATTATGGATTTACTTCTCAAGAAGCTGCTTCAAAGCAGCAAATCGGGGATCGAGCTCCTTCTGGCAATTGCAGGGACCCTCGTTCAGGTTTTTGCCACAGCGGTAGCAAAGACCCTTGCAGTCCTCCTTGCACAGCAGCTTGGAATCCAGATTCAGGACAAAAACCGTCCGTACAATGTCATCCAGATCGGCGCTGTCTCCCTCCAGAGGGAATACCCACTCGTCTTCGTTTTCTTCGTTGGCCATTTCCGAAACCAGAACCACATCGATGGGAAAACGAACCTCCCGATCGAAGGGACTGGCGCAGCGATCACAGATGCCGTGAATACAGGTGGAAATCTCCCCCGTCATCACAAGCACGCCTGCGGTGTTGCGCACGGTGCCGGAAGCCAGAACCGGCTCGGACACCGGATGACTGACGCCGTAACAAAGATCACTCAGATCCACGCTGGTGGAAAAGGGAATGCTGGCGCCGGGACAGTCCATGATCTTGGCAAGTCCTAACAGCATACTTTTCCCCCTTCTCACAGTCATGCCTAGATATTATATAGGGTTTTGTTCCGTTTGTCAAATACTATTTTTGAAAAAATCCGGACTTTTTCATCCCTGGGTCCGGCCTGCCGGGGCAGCCGCCGGTTCTATTTGGATTTTCCGGGACATACCCTGTGGTAAACCCATGGCAGGAGGTTTTCTGCCGGAGAAGGAGGCTGTCGATGGATACGATTTATCAGGACATTGGGATGCGGACCGGCGGAAATGTCTATATCGGTGTAGTGGGCCCGGTGCGGACGGGAAAGTCCACCCTGATCAAGAGAATGATGGAAGAGCTGGTGATCCCGGGGATTGAGGACCTCTACCGGAAGGAGCGGGCCCGGGACGAACTGCCCCAGAGCGGCTCGGGAAAAACAATCATGACTTCAGAGCCGAAGTTTGTGCCCGAGGAGGCGGTGGAGATTTCCCCGGATGGGACCACCCGTTTTCGGGTGCGGCTGATTGACTCCGTTGGGTATATGATCCCCGGCGCGGTGGGAGCGGAGGAAGAGGGAACACCCCGGATGGTGACGACCCCCTGGTTTGACCATGAAATTCCCATGACCCAGGCGGCGGAGCTGGGAACCAAGAAGGTGATGCAGGAGCATTGCACCGTTGGGCTGGTGGTGACCACAGACGGTACCATCACCGACATTCCCAGGGAGGACTATGTGGAAGCGGAACGGAAGGCCATCTGCGATATGCAGAAAACCGGCAAGCCCTACCTGGTGATTGTGAACTCCCGGAATCCCGGCGGCGAGCTGGCGGAGCAGACGGCAGAGCAGATTTCCCGGGAATTCGGCGTGATTCCCTGGGTGGCGGACTGCCAGAAGCTGGACGGGGAAGGGGTAGCCCAGCTGTTTAAAGCGTTGCTGTATTCCTTCCCCATGGGACAGCTGCGGGTCCACCTTCCCCGGTGGCTGGACGCTCTGGAGCCTGCTCACCCGGTCAAACAGGGGCTGTACCAAACCCTGCTCCGGATGGCCGGGGAGATCACCACCCTGGGGCAGGCGGAACAGGTCCTGCAGGGACTGGGAGAGCTGGAACAGGTGCAGGAGTATGCCATCCGCAGTGTGGATCTGTCCCAGGGAACGGTCAGCTGCACCATTGTGCTGCCGGAGGCGCTGTACTATGACATTCTCAGCAGCAAGGCGGGGCTGACCATTGAAAACGACGCCCAGCTGCTGTCTCTTCTGATGGAGTTGGCCCGGATCAAGCAGGAGTACGACAAGATCTCCGATGCCCTCTCCGCGGTAAAGGCCACGGGCTACGGCGTGGTGATGCCCACTGCGGAGGAGATGAAGCTGGAAACCCCCGAAATCATCCGCAAGGGCGGAGCCTACGGGGTAAAGCTGAAAGCGGGAGCACCTTCCATCCACATGGTCCGGGTGGACATCGATACGGAAATCAGCCCCATGGTGGGGGATGAAAAACAGTCCCGGGATCTGATTACCCACCTGACGGACGAGGACCCCCAGCAGCTGTGGCAGAGCAATATTTTCGGGAAGTCCGTGTACGACCTGATTCAGGAGGGGCTGACGGCAAAGCTGGTGCAGATGCCCGAGGATGTCCGGGGGAAATTCCGGGGAACCCTGACCCGGATCGTCAACGAGGGCGCCACCGGCCTGATCTGCCTGATTCTGTGATTCTTTCCCGCTGCGCTTGACAATCCGTCTTTTCTAAAGTAAAATGACATAAAAAACAGGGGGAGGAACCTGCTATGTCTGTGAAGATTGCCTATTTGTGGAGAGACCGCAAGCGCTATCTGGGAATGCCGCTGAGCTTTACCCGGTATAGCCTTTCTGAGGACCGGCTGTTTACGTCGGTGGGCTTTTTGAATATCCGGGATGACGAGGTACTGCTCTATCGGGTGCGGGATATCGATACCCGGCGCAGCCTGTGGCAGCGGCTGTTCGGCGTGGGCACGGTTACGGTGATTTCCTCTGACAAAACCATGCCCCATATGGAGCTGAAAAACATCAAGGATCCTGTGTTTGTCAAGGAGCTGATCCACCAGCAGGTGGAGGAGGTGAAGATCAAACGCCGGGTCCGGGTTGGAGAAGTGATGACCACCGACGCCGATGGCGACGGAGAACCGGACGACATGGATGATCCGGAATAACCGTTGGACAAACAAAAACCCCCTGATGCGGGACGGCTGCGTCCTGCATCAGGGGGCATTTGCTTGTTGACCGCTTTCAGGCGGATTGGTTTAGACTCGGGGGTGATTGCTATTCCCGGTAACAGAAAATATGATCACCGATCTGGCCCCACTCCTCCCCCGTCACCGCAAAGGTGGCGTAGTAAAACACGTCCATGGGAAGAATATAGGGACCGGACAGGGCTTTTTCGATGGCATCATACTGGGTCTGGGATGGCTTTGCCAGATACAAATGATCGGTGGAAGGGAATTGTCCATCTGCGAACAGAACACCATTCAGGTTGTCGGGGAAACTGTCATCGGCAATGCGGTTGAGGATCACTTCGGCAATCGCCTGTTGCCCTTCCTCCGGCTCCCCTGCCGCCTCCAGGTAGAGCACGTTTGCCAGAAGGGTTTCTTCCTCTTCGGTCAGGGTGATGCCGGTGTAACGGGAGGGGGTGGTGGGCTCGGACTCGCTGTAACGAACCGGATCTTCGGGCATTGCGCTGACATCATAAATCCACCCGCCGGAGTACCCGGCAATCAAATCCCCTTCCTTGAAGCCGTCGGCCAGGCCGATGCGCAGCAGCCATTGGTCGTAGTGGGGCTGATAAGGATCGTTTACCAGGATTTTTCCTTCCGGGGTCAGCCCGGTCAAGACCAGATAATGCTGGGAACTGGTAAAAATGGACTTGGAGCCCATCAGAACAATGGCAATGCACCCTTCCTTCAGTGCGGCGAAAGTATCATGGACATTTTCTGCCTTGCGCCAGGGAAGTTCCAGTGCGGTAGAAGCGATTTCCAGACGCTCGATGCTGTTTTGCGCATCGCCGCCAAAGTATTTCGCCAGTTCATCGGGAAGATATTCATAGCCGGTCAGTGCTGTGGCGACCATGGCAAGGCACGTAATGCTGCTGCCGTTGGTGGCGATGGTTCCGGTTCCGTACCGCTGATCCGGATAGTCTGTCTGATAATACAGGGGAACCGAGAGGGAAGATGACTCGGGCTGCTCCTGGGCAAAAGCCGGGAGACAGAGAAAATTCAGACACAAAATCAGGCACAGCCCCCGGAACAAAGCGGATTTCAGGGTCCTGAGAGATTGGATGAATGATGTTGGAAACATTGGCCTCACCTCGGATGCTGGAAAATACAATCACTGATATGGATGCTCTTATATTACAAAAGATTACAACATATTTCAACTGATTTGCAAAAAAGTTTACAAAAAATTCCCCCGTTTCCAAAAGTCGGAAACGGGGAAGGGGATTACAGGGCAGCGCGGATTTTCTCGATCATCTCCTGATACTGATCTTCGGTCAGGAAAGTTTTGCCGGGGTTCATGGCGAAGGGGGTGCCCCACTCAAATTCTCCCTGGTACTTGGGCACCAGGTGGAAGTGCAGGTGGCAGCCGCCGTCACCGTAGGCACCATAATTGACCTTGTCGGGATGGAATGCCTTGTGCAGGGCCTTGGCTGCGGTGGCAACGTCTTCAAAGAAGAGCGCCCGTTCCTCCGGAGTGATGTCCACCAGTTCGCTGACATGATCCTTGTAAGCCACAATGACCCGGCCGGGGTGGCTCTGCTCCTTGAACAGAATCAGCTGGCTGACCTTCAGATCACAGATTTTGATGCCGAAGCCTGCCAGAATCTCACCGCCCATGCAATAGCCGCAGTTGCTGTCTTTCATAAATCCATACCTTCTTTCGCAGAATAAAGCGGAGGTTGCTGGGAAAATAGTATCACAGATTCCAAACCGGGTCAAGGGAGGGGCGAAAGCTTGTGAAATCTGCCGGGAACCGGGGCGGTTATTCTGTAGAATCTGCGGATAAACTTTGGACGCTGCCATGGATTTTCAGGTTGCATTCAGGAAACGGCGGTATTATACTGATAGATATGAATAAAGAAGGTGGAGCGGCATGAAAGTGCTGATTATTGAAGATGAAAAACTCCTGGCGGATTCTCTGAAGGCGCTGCTGGAATCCAAGGGATTTGAAGTGGAATCGGTGTATGATGGAGAGTCCGGGGCGGAATATGCGGAGCTGGGCATCTACGATCTGCTGATTCTGGACGTAATGATGCCGGGCATGGACGGCTATCAGGTGGCCCGCCACGTCCGGGCCAAGCGCTGCGCCACACCCATTCTGATGCTTACCGCCAAGTCCGGTCTGGAAGACCGGATTGAGGGGTTGAATGCCGGGGCGGATTACTACCTGACCAAACCCTTTGACTCCCGGGAACTGCTGGCCTGTATCAACGCTCTGCTCCGGCGCCAGGGAAATCAGGTGGATGAGCTGATGTGCGGCAATACCGCCCTGGAGCTGGCGACGGGGATGCTGGTGTGCGGGGAAAAGCGGCTGCGGCTGTCCGCCCGGGAGTTTGATGTAATGCGGCTTCTGATGCAGTCCCGGAGCCAGATTGTGCCCAAGGAGGTCATCCTGGCCAAGGTCTGGGGCTTTGATTCCAATGCGGTGGAAAACCATGTGGAGGTATATGTGGGCTTTCTGCGAAAGAAGCTGCAGAGCATCGGCTCCAATGTGAAAATTCAGGCTATTCGCCGGCTGGGCTACCATCTGGAGGTGGAAGGGGAATGCTGAAGCAGCTGCGGCTGAAATTCGTATGCATTGTGATGGCAATTGTCACCATTATGCTGAGCCTGGTGTTCGGGATGGTCATTCATTTTATGAAAGCCAATCTGGAGGAACAGAGTATCCGCTTGCTCCGGAGCATTTCTGACAATCCATTTCAGCAGGGGAATCCCGGAGATGTCTCCGAAGAGGTGCAGCTGCCTTATTTCACGGTGCTGCTTAGCTACCGGGGGCAGCTGGTTGCCAAAAGCGGCGGGTATTACGACCTGTCCGACGAGGTGACCATTCTGAAAATTACCCGGGCAGCTCTGGAAAGCGGCGCCCAAAGCGGTGTGCTGGAGGAGTACAACCTGCGGTTCATCCGTTCCACGGTGTCCACTGGTCAGTGGCTGGTGTTTGCGGATATCTCCAGTGAGCGGACCGCACTTCGGAATCTGACGGAGAGCTGTATCCTCATCGGAATTGCCAGTATGGCGGTGTTTCTGGCACTGAGTATCCTGCTGGCCCGGTGGGCGGTCAAACCGGTGGAACAGGCCTGGGACCAGCAGAGGCAGTTCGTGGCGGATGCATCCCATGAGCTGAAAACCCCGCTGACGGTGATTCTAACCAATGCGGAGATGCTCCAGAATCCGGATACCCCGCCGGAGGCCAAGAATCAGTTTGCCGGCAGCATCCTGACCATGTCCCACCAGATGCGGGGACTGGTGGAAGGACTGCTGGATCTGGCCCGGGTGGACAATGGCGCGGTAAAGACCAACTCGGTGGAGGTGAATCTCAGCGACCTGGTGGAGGAAGAGGTGCTTCCCTTTGAACCGCTGTATTTTGAGAAGGGGCTGACGCTGTCCACGGCGGTGGAAAAGAACATCCACGTCAAGGGAAGTCCCCAACATCTGCGTCAGGTGCTGGGGATATTGCTGGATAACGCCATGAAGTATTCCACCCCGGAGGGGGAGGTGCGGGTGAAGCTGATCCGCCACGGCAGCCACTGCCAGCTCAGTGTGGCAAGCCCGGGAGAGAACATTTCCACGGCGGATCTGGAGAACATTTTCAAACGGTTCTATCGGGTGGACAAGGCCAGAAGCCGGGATGGAAGCTATGGCCTGGGACTGCCCATTGCCCAAAGCATTGTTCAGGCCCACAAGGGAAAGATCTGGGTCCAGAGCAGCGAGGGCGTGAATACATTTTTTGTTCAGCTTCCGCTGAACGGATAAGAAAAAACCAGGAGCGCGTCAAAAACGTGCGGTTTCTTTCCCTGTACTGGGAGAAGAGTAATTCAAAAACCATCTTCCGCCGGGGCGCACCCCAGGGTGGCCTCTCTTGCCCCTGCGGGGCAATTCACC
>DSLFC04101__coassemble_475_pt1 | contig 27971 bp, 30 predicted proteins | sample DSLFC04101__metabat2_low_PE_049 | metagenome-assembled genome bin DSLFC04101 | reverse complement strand
TGTGACCTCATGCGTGTGAAGCATGCGCTCTAACCAGCTGAGCTATGCCTCCATATCGGAGCGGTCTTTATTATACCACAATCTGCCGGAATGTCAACACCCTTTTTCAAAAAATTTCCGTTGCTTTCTCAGAAATTTCTGGTAGCATAGATTTTCAGAGGTGATGGTGGTGAAATATGCGAATATGGTGCCCGGAATCTTCCAAAATCGACCCAATCGGTTTATCGCCCAGGTGGAAATTCAGGGCCAGATGCAGACTGTTCACGTGAAAAACACCGGACGGTGCCGGGAACTGCTGATTCCCGGGGCCAGGGTCTGGTGCCAGCAGGCATCCAATCCCAACCGGAAAACTCCCTACGATCTGATCGCCGTAGAAAAAGGGGAACGGCTGATCAACATGGACTCCCAGGCCCCCAACACCGTGGCCGGGGAATGGCTGGCCTCCGGCGGACTGGGAGCGGTAGAAAATCTGCGGCCGGAAACGGTTCACGGGGACTCCCGGTTTGACTTCTCCTTCACCCGGGAGGGAAAGCCCTGTTTTCTGGAAGTGAAGGGGGTAACCCTGGAGGAAAACGGCATCTGCGCCTTCCCCGACGCTCCCACCCAGCGGGGGGCCAAGCATCTGCGGGGGCTGATCCGGGCCCGGCAGGAGGGCTGCGGGGCCTATGTGCTCTTCGTGATCCAGATGGGGGACGTAACCGCTTTTCATCCCAACGATGCCACCGACCCGGACTTTGCCGCCGCCCTTCGGGAGGCCGCTGCCGCCGGCGTGGAAATTCTGGCCATGGACTGCGCCGTCACCCCGGATTCTCTGGAAATCCGCAATCCCGTGCCGGTGCATCTTTCCGGCTTGTCAGCTTCCCCGGATTGTGCTACACTGTAAGAAAAAACAGGAGGAATGTTCCATGGATCACAGCACCCAGGCAGCGGAATTGTTTTTAAGCGGCAGCAACTGCGCTCAGGCGGTATTTGTGGCCTTCTGCGATGTCACCGGCCTGGAGCCGGAGTTTGCCGCCCGGATGTCCTGTTCCTTCGGCGGAGGAATGGGCCGTCTGCGGGAGGTCTGCGGGGCTGTCAGCGGGATGCTGATGGTGGCAGGGCTTCTGTATGGCTACAGTGATCCCGGCCCGGGGGATCAAGCCAAGAAAGCCCACTACCAGCTGGTGCAGCAGCTGGCGGGCCGGTTCCGGGAAGAGGTGGGCAGCATCGTCTGCCGGGAGATTCTGAAAAATCCCCCCTCGGACCCCACCCCCAGTCCCCGGACTGCGGAATACTATAAAACCCGGCCTTGCGCCCGGATGGTGATGACCGCCGCCCGGATTCTGGATGAATACATTGCTGAACATCCCCCCAAAGCATAAAAGCTGCCCGCACCGGTGACCCGGCGCGGGCAGCTTGTTTTTTATCGTCTTCCGCCGAAGAAATATTCAAAGGGGAAATCCTCCCATCCCTGCTGGGACTGCTGAGACTGCTGGGTGGTGGGCTGCACCGATTCCTCCTCCGGCAGGGCGGACTGAATCTGCTGGCCCACGGTGACGGTGAGCTGCAGGGTCTCGCCCTGGCGGTACACATCCAGGGTCAGCACATCTCCCACCTGGGACTGCTGCACCAGATCCACCATTTCGCTGCTGGTCATGGCGGTACCGTTGACTGCGGTGATGATGTCGCCGGTCTGCAGGCCGCCTTCCTCAGCGGGGCTGCCCTCGGTGACGGACTGGACTGCGATGCCTTCCGGCACGCCGTAGATCAGGTTCTCCTGGGACACATCCAGCACGCTGACACCGATATAGGGCTTGGCAATGTAGCCGTTTTCGATGATGCTCTGGACAATGCTCTTCACAGAGTTGATGGGAATGGCAAAGCCGATGTTGTCGATGGACGCCTCGGAAGAAGAAGAGCTGGAATACTTGGCGTTGGTCACGCCGATGACCTCACCGTACATATTGAACAGCGCACCGCCGGAGTTGCCGGAGTTGATGGCGCAGTCGGTCTGCATCAGATCCATGGTGATGCCGCCGGAGAGGGTGATTTCCCGGTCCATGGCGCTGATGGCGCCGGAGGTCAGGGAGAAGGTCAGCTCACCCAGAGGGTTGCCGATGGCCACCACGCTGTCGCCTACGTTCATGGCATCGGAGTCGCCCAGCACCACAGGAGTCAGGTTCTCCGCTTCCACTTTCAGCACGGCGATGTCGTTGCTTTCATCGTAGCCCACCAGGGCGGCGTCATAGGTGGTGCCGTCGTACATGGACACGGTGATGCTGTTGGAATCCTCAATCACATGGTAGTTGGTGAGAATATAGCCGTTGGTGGTGATGATGAATCCGGAGCCGGAGGCGGCGGATGTGGTCTGGAAGCCCCAGAAGTTGGTGGTGATGGAGGTGGTGATGCCCACGGTGGAATTGACGTTGGCAGCGTAAACCTCAGCCGGAGTCATTTCCTTGCTGGAGTCCACGGTGACGGTTTCCAGCTGGGAAGACTTGCGCAGACCCTCCACCATTACAGCCAGCTCCTCCTTGCTGTACCCGCTTCCGGCCTGGCTCATCCGCTGGGCCAGCACCACGCCGCCGGCACCCACGGCGCCGCCGATGAGGGAGAAGCACAGGGCCAGGGCAATGATCCCGGCGGCCTTATGTTTTTTCTTGGGCTTTTCCGGAGCGGAATGGGGTGTCTGGTATTCCGGCATCACCGGATCAGGCTGCCGGGGTTCCTGGGGCTGCTGATAAGACTGGTATTCTTCATATTCATTCATAACATAGATCCTCCTTTTTATTTGTGGCTTCCGGTTTCCCGGGAGGGGATGTTTTTTCTTTGCCTTTACGGTACCACGGTTTCCTGAAAAAACTCTGAAAATCCAGGGGTTTTCTTGTAAACCTTTTGTTAACGAAAAGATTCCGAATTCCCCCTGTTTTTTCCCAGGTTTCTTTAGAAAATTTAATTAGGATTTTGGGCAAATGTGTGATAATATGGTAAGGTCGGGGAGGAATCTTCCCAAACCATCAGATTCAGAACAGGAGCATTCCCATGCCAGGTAAATTTGAAAAGCCCCGCAATCGGGGCCAGTCCATACAATCTCCGGAAACACCCCGTCCCGCCCCAAATCCGGCCCGGCCTGCCCAGCGCCCTGAAGGAACGGCGCCCCGCAGTCAGTCCCGCCCGCCTGTGTCGGAGCCCCCAGCACCGCCCATCCGCAAACGCAGAAGAAGACGGCGCAGACCCAATTACCTAGTTCCCCTCGTCGGAGCAGGCATTCTTTTGGTTCTGGTCATTCTGGTGCTGAGCCAGTGCGGTAAATTCTCCCCTTCCGGCACCCAGGACGATTCCGCCAGCCAGTCCACCCAGGCTTCCACAGAGTCAACCGCTCCTGTGGTCACCAATACCGCCACCATTTCTTCCATGGGCGACCTGCTGATGCACGCCCCCATCTTTGCCGAGAAGTACGACGCCCTGTGTTACCAGGGAGAAGGGGAGTACAACTTTGATTCCCTGTTTCCCTATATCAAGCCCTACATCACCCAGGCCGACTATGCCGTGGCCAATCTGGAGACCACTTTGGGCGGCTCGGATTTTCCCTACCAGGGAAACCCCAGTTTTAACTGCCCGGACGCCATTCTGGACAGCGTGAAGGATTCCGGATTTGATCTGCTGCTCACCGCCAACAACCACTGCTATGATACTCTGATGACCGGTTTGAAGCGCACCGTGGAGCAGATCCGGGCCAAGGGGCTGGAATCTGTGGGCACCCGGCTCAGCGAGGAGGAGCCCCGCTACGCCGTTGTGGACGTGAACGGCATCAAGCTGGGCATCACCTGCTACACCTACACCATGGTGATGGACGCCGGCAAACCCCGGCTGAACAACAACGAGCAGGTGGAGCAGCCTGCTCTGGTGAACTATTTCTCCACCGACAACCTGTCCGGGTTCTATTCGGAGGTTGAACAGGTTTACGCCGACATGCTAGCCCACGGTGCGGAGGCCACCCTCTTCTACATCCACTGGGGCACGGAATATGAGACCACGGAGAATGAGACCCAGCGGGCCATCGCCCAGAAGCTGTGCGACCTGGGGGTGGATGTGATCATCGGCGGGCACCCCCACGTGGTGCAGCCCATGGATCTGCTCACCTCCACCGCCGACCCGGACCACAAAACCGTGTGCATTTACTCTCTGGGCAACGCCGTATCCAACCAGCGGATTGAGGAGATGAAGCTGAAAACCGGCCACACCGAGGATGGGGTGGTGTTCAGCGTCACCTTTGAAAAATACTCGGATGGCAGCGTGCGCCTGTCGGATGTGTCGGTGATGCCCACCTGGGTCAACAAGTTCGTCACCGCCGACTGGAAGTATGAATTCAACATTCTTCCCCTGGACGATGCCGCCCGGGATCAGTGGAAGAGTCTGTACGCCCTGACCGACGAACAGCTGACCAACGCCCAGAACTCCTACACCCGGACCATGGATATCCTGGGTTCCGGACTGGAAAAGTGCCGGAACTACCTCACCCAGCAAACCCAGGAAAGCCAGATTGCCGAACCGGAGACCACCCAGGCAGCGGCCTGATTCCCACAATTCGGTTCATGGCAGAAGCGTGTCCTGTACGAAATCTTTTCTGGGCCAAGATGCTGCCTCCACACTCAATTGATCTGCCAGCCTGACAGCAGAATCGCCGCCGCACCTTTTGAGTGCGGCGGCGCTTTTGTTGCCTTTGGTTTTTTCAGTAAAACAGCAGTTTTCCCCGGATGCTGCTCTCCGGCAATGCGCCAAAGCTCCGGGAATCCTCGGAATGAGGTCGGTTATCCCCCACCAGAAAGTATTTTCCCGGTTCCACGGTGTAGGGATAGGTTACAATCCCATCTTCCGGCTGGGTGGGGCCTATAGCCCCCAGATCCGGTTCCGCCTGACCGTTGACATAAAGCTGTCCATCGATCAATTCTACAGTGTCACCCTCCAGGGCCACAATCCGCTTTACATAATATTCTCCCGAAGGCATCCTGGCCATCACCACGTCCCCCCGATCATAGGATAAATTGAACCGGGTGAAAAACACCACGTCTCCCGGCTGAAGGGTGGGCTTCATGGACTCGCCGGTGACCCTGGAAACGCCAATCAGCACGTTGAACAGAATGGTCAGGCCCAGCAGGGCCAGCACAAATTCCTTGGCCAGGAGAAACCATCCGTATTTCTGTCCGTCGTATTTGCTGAGAAATCGCTTCTTGGGCTGCTTCATAGTTCCTCCTGTTTTTGGAATGCTCCGTTTTTGTGATGGTTCGTATCGTTGGGTATTATACCGGATCTGACCCGGGGATTCAAGATTTTTCTTTTTTTCAGGATGGGTATTTCAATAAAACACGGCAGGATTGCTCCTGCCGTGTTTTTTGGGTTTTTCATTTGCCATCCGGCGCGTCTACCGCCTTTTCAGCATAGATCCCGGATACCTGAGCTTCCAGCTCTTCTTCCTCCTGGATCATTGCACGGCGTTTGCGGACAAAGATCACAACCACCAAAACCAAAACGGCAAGTGCGATCAGATCCAGCCAGCAAAAGCCCAAACGGGTATGTTCCAAAACATATGCCATAATCACTTCCGCCTTCCTTTTGTCGCCCTGCCGCCGGAGCCCGGCGGCAGGGGTTTCAAGTTCTGTTACACCTGCGCGGTATCAGAGGTCTGAGTCTGAGCGTCGGGGCGCAGCCCCATCTCTTCCTCAAATGCCTCTTCCCGTTTCTTCTGATTCCGGTTGTGTACCACTGCCATGACCACCATGATGATGCCGACGACAATGGCAGGCAGCGTCCAGAAGCAGATATGCAGGATGTTATGATCGAACATATACAGATTGTACATCATACGATTACCTCATTTCTGTTCCATCTGAGATCCATCGGACTCAGGACTGCTGGGAATTATCCCCATCGGGATTTTTTCCCTTTTCCATTGCCAGTGTTCTTTTCAGTTCGAAGATCCGGGCCTGATGCTTTTTCTTGCTGTCGGTGTAGAAGCCCAGCACAACCATGGCTGCCAGCATCAGCAGGAAGTGCATGATGCAGCAGGTGTGGTCGCCCACATCCAGATCCGCCAAAGGCGTTTTTTCTTCGGTGATGGGAGTCAGAGTGTAGTCATCGGGGTCCTCAATGTAGACACCGGGATCAACCTCGTCTTCCGTCTCCTCTGTGGTCTCCTCTGTGGTCTCATCCGGATCATTGTCGGGGTTGACAACAGGATCATCGTCATCGTCTTCCACAGGATTTCTGGCGTAGACAACTACCAGCGTCAGCACGCCTTCCTCGCTGATATACGGATTGGTGGCATCCAGCGTACCGGAGACCGTCTTCTCATTGGCCTTGGTCAGATGATAGCCCGGTACGTTGGGGGAATCCACGCTGTACTTCTGACCGTCATGAACCTTCACCACAGCAGGATCATGCAGATCTCTTCCGGCGCCGTTCTGATACTTGATGACCACCGTGTAAATGGGATCGACGTTGTATTTGTTCTTGACATAATACACATTCACCACATTCAGCGCTGGGTTTTCATAAAGCGTACGGCCACCCTGAGATATGCTCATGGAGTCGTAACGATACTCCGAGAATTCCTTTTGTTCAATATTCTGCGGATAAATGATATCGCCAGGTTTTGCATTCGGAATAATCTCCGTATCCAGGACGACGCTCGAATTTTCCTTGTCCACATAATTTACTGTATAGTATGTAACAGTCGGTTTATAGCGAACATAGACATCCGTGTCTCCAATGACAACCGCTTCGCCTTGGGTTTTTCCAGGATCGGTCTTTACTCCGTTAATATTGTCCAAAGTATATCCCTTAATCGTGAGGATATCATACTTCACATTTGTGGCATTGTTTACCTTTTTGGTGAACGGTTCCGCTATCTTATTGCCATACAAATCAACATAGTGCACTGTCAGCGTGCTCTGGGTATTCTTAATGGAGTAGTATCCATCCAAATGCCAGGTCAATTTTCCCTTAGTATCGCCATAGTCCGCAGCACCAGAAGTGGACAGCAATTTTTCCCAGGTGATCGTGGTCAGATCAATGACGCTTGCAACTGCAAAGTTATTACCGACTCCATTAAAATACTGAATAAAAGGAAGGTACTCCAGCACCTTGTCCATATCTCCAGACATATACGCTTGATCAGGGGCAGACAGAATGTCACTTGGGACATACATGACACCAATGGTATACCATCCATCCTTATTTGGTGTCCAACCCGAACCTTCCACTTCGCTTTCAAAATTCAGCTTCAAGTAAACATACACCGGAGTTGTTCCATTTTCACTCAGGGGATCTACCTTAACATGGCAAACCGCCCTCTGGTTTCCTGCCTCCGCAACAATGTCTATCTCGCCGGGGGCAACTGCAGTTACCAGACCGTTCTCGTCAACCGTTGCCGTCTCCGGATTGGTGCTGCTCCATACAACTTTATCTGTAGCATTGTCAGGGGTAACCGTAGCTTCCAATTGGAAGGCTTCGGTACCTTGGAGTGTTACAGCAGTCTTATTGAGTGTAATCTGGGTTACAGGGACATACTTTCCTACTGTCAGTGCTGCCTGAGCAGACTGGTTTCCGTTCACCTTAACCGTGACAGTGGTATGACCATCCTGCTTTGCAGTGATTTTACCATCCGAGCCAACCGCCGCAATTTCCTCATTCTCGACGCTCCACTCCGTCACATAGTTCAGCGGTTCCGCTGGTTCGAAGGTGATCTCCATGTACCCTGTCTGCCCAGCCACCAGGCTCAGGTTCTGAAGTGTGATTCCGGTCAGCTGCCGCACATCCGTTACCGTTACAGCACACTCCGCCGTTATCGCAGGATTATCCTTCGATTTTGCAGTAATCGTTGCAGTTCCTTCACCTGTAGATGTAACATTACCGGCCGCATCCACGACCGCCACTGCCGTATTGCTGCTTTCCCAGGTAACGCTCTGATCTGCGTCCGCCGGTGTGACCATGGCCGTCAGTGTTTTTGTCTCACGTCCGGTAAAGTTCAACGTCTCTGCGGACAATATAATGGCATTTGCCGGAGTCTCCACCGGGAGCACTCTGATTGCCATTGTGTAAGGGTCAACCTCTTGCGAACCTTGATTCACTATAATGGCAAGGCCTGGTTCGAGAGCCGTAAATGTATTGTTTCTATAGGAAATATACTCATCCGAACCAGGGCCAATGGTCCAGTTGCCGCTTACTTCCCATGTGTCTCCCACATACAGTTCCTTGTAATTCTCCGAGTGGGGGACTTCTTCACTGGTTTCCGCATACGCTGCGATGCTATTGGGGTCAATGGGAATCCGCTCACCGCCGGACTGGGTCGAGCCACCCAGTCCCGAGATCCCGGCCGCCCAGGTGTCCAGAGGCAGCATGGTGAACACCATGACAAATGCCAGGAATGCGGAGAGCGCCCGTTTTGTTAACCGCATCATAGTTGTTACCTCCTAATCGTCTGCCTTCCGGCAGAATCTCTCTTCCGTCTGTAATGGAAGCTGCCTGCACAGTGTGTTATTCTTCGGAATCCGCCGCTGTGCAGGAGACAGATTCTTTCACAAGGCGTCTTACTTCAATCCCGTAACAGTAATCAGGACGCTCCAGTAATACTGGAAGTTGTCCCAGGTAAGGGGAACTGCCAAGGTTTCGCCGGTGGCGTTATCCACATTGTTCCAGGTGGCATTATCCGTACTCCAGCGCCACTGGAGCGTGTAGGTTACCTTGTCATACCCCTGAACGTCCGCTTTGAGTGTTGCGGTATCCCCCAGGGCGTAGCCGTTCTCGGGAACATTGACAAAGGAAACGCTGATGCTGCGGTTGGGATCCAGCGCCTCGGCGATCAGCTCCTGGGGTTCCTTCTCGGTGAAGGTGATGGTCACGGTCTTATCCACGTTGGTCTCCACGATGTACTCGCCGGGAACATTCGGGTCCTTCAGCTTGGCTCCGGTAACCGTCAGCCGGTAGCCGTCAGAAGCCTTGGCGGTGAAGGTGAAGGTCTCGCCTTCCTTCATCTCCTGGGTGAAGCCGTCGCCGATCTTCTCACCGTCTACCTTGACCTCGCCCTGCTCGGCGTTCTGGATGTTCACGGTGATGACGAAGCTCTCCGGCTCCGCAGTGTACACAGCCTGAGCGGTCAGCTCGGTGGTCTCCGCGGTGCGCTCCACGCTGATGGGATCGGGGGTGATGTAGCCTGCAACCTTGGGCGCTGCAATGGATGCGGTATTGGCACCCTTGGCAAAGTTCACGGTGGTGGTCCAGGTGCCGTCACCCACGGGGTTGCCTTCGGTGTCCACCAGAGTCACGGTCAGGGGCAGGGAAGCGGCCTCCAGAATGGGCTCGGTCACTTCGGTAGCCTCGGTGGCTTCCGTTGCCTCGGTAACTTCAGTAGCCTCCGTAGCTTCCGTAGCCTCAGTCGCTTCCGTTGCTTCGGTGGTTTCCGTTGCTTCGGTCGCTTCGGTAGCCGCGGTGGTCTCCGTTACCTCCGTTGCCTGGGTGGTTTCCGTTGCCTCGGTGGCAGCGGTGGTCTCATCGGCACCGTCGGCCTGAGCAGCTTCCGTCGCCTGGGTGGCATCGGCAGCAGGGGCCTCGGTGGGCTTGATCTGCTCCTCAACCTGAGCCGCCTCGGTTTCCTTCACGGGCTTATCCAGAACAATCTGCTCTGTTACCGTGTTGCCCTGGACAGGCGCCTCGGTGGCCGGAGTCTGGGCAGCGGCCTCCGTGGGGGTCTCGCTGGCATGGAGCCAGTTTCCGGTGTTCATCACGCCGGTTCCCACAACAATGGTCAGTGCCAGAGCCAAAGCCAGGACATGTTTCCAGTTCTTGTGTTTCATGGTGAATCCTCCTTCTTATGAGAAACAAACGCACTGTTATGGTCTGTTCATACGGCCTTCTACTTATTAAGAGAGGCCTTAACCAGAAAACGGCTCAGTTTTTTGATGAAATTTTGAAAAAATTTTAAATTTTTTTCGACAGCAGCTCCGGATTGGGGCTGTAGGTCAGGGCCGTCTCCCGGGTGATCCGGTTCTGACGGTACAATTGCAGCAGGCTGGCATCCATGCTGAAGCAATTTTTCTGGGACGAGGCCTGAAGCACCCCGTCAATCTGGTGGGTTTTTCCGTCCCGGATCATGGTGCGGATGGCCGGGGTCATGGGCATCAGCTCAAAAGCCGGGACCACACCGCCATCTACGCTGGGCACCAGCTGCTGGGACACCACCGCCTTGAGCACCATGGCCAGCTGCACCGCAATCTGCCGCTGCTGGTTGGCGGGGAACACATCGATGATCCGCTCAATGGTATTGGCCGCCCCGATGGTGTGCAGGGTGGAAAAAATCAGATGCCCCGTTTCCGCCGCGGTCATGGCCACCTCGATGGTTTCGTAGTCCCGCATTTCTCCCAGGAGAATAATGTCCGGGCTTTGCCGCAGGGCCGCCCGCAGGCCCTTCACATAGGACTGGGTATCCACCCCGATTTCCCGCTGGGTCACCACGCTCAGGTTGTGGCTGTGCAGGAATTCCAGGGGATCTTCCAGGGTGATGATATGGCGCTTCTGGGTTTTGTTGATCCGGTCCACCAGACAGGCCAGGGTGGTGGATTTGCCGCTGCCCGCAGGACCTACCACCAGCACCATGCCCTGGCGGTTGTCCCCCAGCTCCATCACCGCATCGGGGATGTTCAGCTGGCGGTAGTCCGGCAGCTGGAACCGGATCACCCGGATCACGGCGGACAGACTGCCCCGCTGACGGAAGGCGCTGACCCGGAACCGGGACAGTCCCGGAATGGAAAAGGAAAAGTCATCGTCCCCGGTGCGAAGCAGAGTCTCCATGTCCCGGTCTCCTGCCAGATGGTAAACTTCCTCTACCAGCTTCCGGGTATCTCCGGGAAGCAGACGGGGACTGCCTCCCTGGCTGATCTGACCGTGGCGCCGCAGTGTGGCGCCCAGTCCGGCTACAATATAAATATCGGAAGCGTCCTGTTCCACCGCTTCCCGCAGCAATTGCTCCATACTCAAATGAGTTACCTCCTTACTCCACCTGCCAGCAGGTGATCACCCATTGGCCGTCCCGGAATGTCATGGCAGCACGAAGAACCTGGCTGTCCCCCAGGGGCACCTGCCAGGTGATCTGATCGTCCTGCCAGGTCACCGGCAGGTCCCCAAGCTCCGGGGCCGGCTCCTCCAGCCGCAGCAGAACCTGCTGCCGGATGCGCTGGGCCTGGTTATTGGCTTCATAAAATTCCGTTTTTCGCTGGGCCAGCTTCTGGCTGTAGTCATAGTCCTGCCGGGCACCGGAGAGCATCAGCAGTGACAGCACCACCAGCATGACCACCAGAAGCACCGTCAGCAGGGAGATGGTACCCATATGGATAAATCCCCCGGACTTTCCTTCTTTCATACGCCCCCTCCTTCCAGACACACCAGCTCCAGGGAATACACCGGGGACTGGTTTTCATCCAGGCAGGAGATGGTATAGGTAATCAGGCCCTGATCCTCCTGCCAGGAGATCTCCAGGGCGGCATCCTCCAGCCGGCCCCGGAAGAGGGAGTCCTCCCGCTGGGTCTGGGTGCACATCTGCTCCAGCAGATCCAGCCCCTCCCGGGAACTGTCCGCCGTGCGCAGAATTTCCGCCGCGCTGCCGCAGCTGTTCACCGCCTGGGCCAGATCCTCCGCCCGGGCGGACAGGTCATGGGCCTTGACGAACACCTGGATGCACACCGCCGCCGACAGGGAGAAAATCAGAATGGCCATCATCAGTTCCAGCAGCAGCATGCCGGAACGGGACGCGCTTTTTCGTTCCATGGTCACACCTCCGCAGACAGCAATCCCACGCAGGCCGTGGAAACCGTGCCCTCCTCGTCGGTGCACCGGATTTCCAGCAGGCCCTCCGCCAGCCACCGGCAGGAAAACGCCTCCATGTTCAGCAGCTTTCGTCCGGCAGAGGGATCAAATTCCAGATCCTGGTTGGCAAACAGCTCCCGCAGGCTGCCCTCCCAGGCATAGATGTATGTACAGTAGCGCTGATCCTGGTAGCGCTGCTCCATCACCAGCACCGGAATCTCATCATACTGCTCCAGCCGGACAGCGCCTTCGCTGTCATTCTGGTGGAGTTTTTCCTGGACATAGGCCAGGGCCGTGGCGCCGTTGTACATCTGCCCGGAGCTTTTCACGCTGCCGCCGTAGATGTTGGCGGCCAGCAGAATCGCCATGACAGAGCTGGCGCCGAATACCAGCAGCACCGCCAGGGGAAACAGGATATCAATGCTGTGGCGCCGAATCCGCCCCAGTGCCATGGTCACTCACCTCGCTCCAAAATGGTCACTTCCGGCATCAGGTTGTCCGCCAGAAGCTGATAATCCACAAAAAACCGCCGGCTGTCATATGTAAAGGAATAGTGTTCCTGAAGGTACTCCAGATCCTCCGGATAGCGGCCCTCCAATGCGTAGCAGGCCACAATGGACCGGTTCAGCGCCGTCTCCAGGGCCAGCCGCTGCCGCTGCCGGGTCTGCTGGGAAAGATCCCCCAGGGCAACCGCGAACACAATCATCACCGCCAGGAAAACCGCCAGGGAAATGGCCGGCCATTTCCAGACTTTTTCCCGCTGATGCAGACAAAACCGCATGGCAATCCTCCCTTACATTCCGGACAGGATGCCAAGCAGGGGGAACATCACGCTCATCAGCACGCCGCCCACCAGCAGCGACAGCACCACCACCAGGGCAGGCTCAATCCGGCCCAGAACCCGGGCAATGGATTTATCCACCTGATCCTGGGTGCTTTCCGCAATGCGGATCATAGTCTCATCCAGGGTGCCGGTTTTTCTGCCGATGGAAGCCATTCTGCCGTAAACGCCGGTGAGAATGCCCTCCCGGGTCAGGGCTTCGGTCATATCCCGGCCCTGTTCCATCTCCTGACGGACCCGGTCCAGCCGGCGGCCGAAATCGGGGTCCTCATTCAGCCGGCACACCAGATCCAGGGCATACTCCGGATTCAGTCCGCTGCGCAGAGCCAGGGCCATGCCTCCGGCGAACCGGCACAGGGCGATGTCATCGGAGAGTCTTCCCAGTCCGGGAATCCGGCGCAGCAGGGAAGGCAGGTTCTTTCTGCCCCGGACCACCAGCCAGGCCCCTGCCAGTATCAGCACCGCCAGTACCGCCGCCAGCACCACGCCGCTGCGCAGGCTCTGGCCCAGCTGCATCAGCACCCGGGAAAACCCGGTCAGTTCGGTGCCCAGCTGGGCGAACACCTGCTGGAAAATGGGCATAACCTGGGTCAGCAGCACCCCCACAATAACCACCACCATGCCCAGCATCAGCGCCGGGTAGGCCACGGCCGTGCGGATGCCGTCCTGAATCTCCTGCTCCCGGGTATAGTGCCCCGCCAGGGTGTCCATGACCTCCTCCAGCCGGCCGGTTTCCTCACCCAGGCGCACCATCTGCACCATGTAGGCCGGGAAAATTTCCGCCGCCTCCAGGGCAGGAGCCAGAGCCCCGGAACGTTCCAGTTCCTCTTTCAGCTGGGTCAGGGTCTGCTGGTCTTCCGTACGGGCGTTGTCCTGGGCCATCATGTCCAGGCCCTCGCCCAGATAGATGCCCGCCTTCAGAATCATGGCCAATTGCTCACAAAAACCTGCCACTTCCGTGGCGGATAACTTTCGCTTTGTCATATGTTCCCTTCCTTTCCCCATAACCGGTCAATACTGGTACTTGACCAGATAGTTGCTGCCATCGCCTACATACCGCTTTACATCCGAGGACTTGTTGGTCGCCCCCAGGGTGGGGTCCACCAGGACCCAGCTGTTTCCGTCAAAATAGATGGTCTTGTCCATCCAGCCCGTCTCTTCCAGATATACGCTGATCCAGGCGTGATATTGCTGGCCGGAGTAGCCCACCACCAGCTTGGTGGGAATCCGCTGGCTGCGCAGCAGCGCCGTCATCAGGGAGGCGTAATCATAGCAGATACCCTTTCCGCTGGCCAGGGTGGCATCCGGAGAAGGGATATACCCCACCGGCGGGTCCTGGGCCATGTCCACATCGTAGGAGATGTTCTGGGTCACATACCGGTAAACCTGGGTGACATAATCCATATCCGAACTGCTCTGGGAGGAAATCTCCACCCCCAGGCTGGTCACCGCGCTTTGGTCATCAAACCAGGACAGCTGATTGGGATACAGGTAGGGGGTAAACGGGTCCACCTGCTCCACATCCAGTTCCTGGGAAAGCACCAGGGCGTACATGTTGTCGTAGGCGTTTTCCAGAACGCTGATGCTGTAATGCCCCGCTCCCCCGGCCAGAGGCAGGATTTCCTGGTTCCCCGGCAGCAGCGTATAGGTGTACACCGTTCCATCGGGAATGGTGATCTGGACCTTGGCCTTCTGGGCCGAGCCGGTGTAGCTTACCTGCAGGTAGCCGTCTCTGGTGTTGGAGGCGTCAATGGAGGAATGGCTGTTTCCATACACCACCTGCCCCGGAGCCTCCGGGGCCAGCACCGTGGTCCAGGTGTTGCGCCGGGCGGCGGGGTCGGACTGGTTTTTCCCGCAGCCGCAGAAAAAGGAGGCCAGGGACACCGCAAGAAACAGCGCACCAAACCTGCGCAGAATCCGCATCGCTTCCAAGACCTCCTTTTTGCAGTCAGTTGATGGTGAGAACCAACTGCAGTACATTTCCATATTCATCTGAGACAAAAATATTCATGGAATCATTCGGGTATGCAAATACCACCAGGCACCTCTTTTCATCATAGGACAGGGGATAGACCGTCTGTCCCTGATTGTCTACGGCATAGATTCCGGCATAGTCGATCTTTCCGTCTTCCTCCTGGAACAGCAGCTCCAGATTGTCGTCCACACGGCGGCTTCCCACCAGAACCGGCGGATCCACGTCCACGTCCTCCACCAGGAATTCCTTCTGGGTATACTGCTGATTCTTCAGAACCACCGTCACGGTGACGATGCCGTTGCGGTCCGGAATGATCTGGTACACCCCGTTGCTCATCTCGTAAACCGGCAGGCTGTATCCTCCGGTGACGGCGGTGACCCGGTCAATGGGCATCCAGCTGTGGGCCTCCACCTGCAAAATGGGCTGGCCGGGGGACCCTCCCTGCTCGGATATGGTGACCTCCGGGGTGACAAACAGCACCGGCAGCATCAGAAACAGCACCAGCAGCACCACAATGCCCCAACGCAGGAAATACCGCTCCCGGCGATACCTGGCATAGGAGACGAGAACTTCCATGGGCACCTGATTGGCCTCGTATTCACAGGCATCAAAAATATTGGAAAGCATCTGACTTGCCGCCGTCTGGCTCAGTTCCGGCTTCTTCTTTGCGAAAAGTCTGCCCACTTGTTCACGCCTCCTTTCTTTCTGATTCTCGGGATCTGAATTCCGGGGTTTGGGGAATTCAGTGGCTCTTCTGTGACACAGTATATCATAGGATATCCAGAAATTTCCAGTCCTATACCAAAAAACTGGAAATTTTATTTTCCCAGACGCTGGGCCAGCATTTTCCGGCCATTGGTTAAGTACCGTTTCACCGAACTCTGGCTGATATCCATCATCCGGGCAATGTCTCCCACCTTCATGTTCCGGTAGTAGCGCAGGAAAATCGCCTGGGATTCACTGAAGGGGAGGGCCAGAATCTGGTTGATTACATATTCCTGCTCGTCTTTCTTCATCACCAGAAACTCGGGGGATTCGTTTTCCCCCCGATTCTTGCTGTGGTCCAGCTGGGACTGCTCGTAACGGTCCAGCTCCGCATTGTGCTTGCGCTCCTTCTGGTACATGGCGAAACACACCCGCATATTGATCTGATTGAGCCAGGATACAAACACCAAGGGGTCGCACAGAGTGGTGATGTTTTTCAGGGCCAGAATATATGTCTCCTGAATGGCGTCCTGAGCCAGGAACTCATCTTGCAGATAGCGGTAGGAAAACGCATACTGCTGCTGATAGGTTGCCACATACAGCTCCGCAAAGGCATCGCTGCTGCCCGCCTGGGCCCGGCGTACCAGATGTGCCAGATATTGATAGTCATACGATGCCACGCGCTTTCCCCCCTTCTTGTGTTATTTTTCTCCAGCCTTGCTCATCAGGCGTTGGGGTCTTTGATTCTGCGGTTCGCCAGGGCAATCAGTTCGGTAATGTCCTTCACCGTTTCATCAAAGGCGACGCCATAGGCATATTCAATGGTCTTTTCCGGAGAACCGGCGTTGTAAACCTCCACCTTCTGCCGGATGCGCTGGAGAAATTTGTCCGCCTGCTCCGGCGTGCTCTCTTCAAACACCGCCAGGAATTTGTTGCCGCCGTTGCGGCCCACAAAGCACAGGCTCACCGAAGCCATCTTCAGAATGTTGGAAAAATCCCGGATCAGGGCGTTGCCGTCCAGATGGCTGAATTTCTTGTTGATTTCCTGAATGTTGGTCAGGTCAAACATGACGCAGCCCACCCCCTTGGGAAGAGGCTGCCGGAGATACCGCTCGATGATGGCGTCGCAGCCGTTGCGGTTGGCAAGGCCCGACAGGGGATCGGAGTGAACCGCGAAATCCAGCTCCCGGTAATCCCGCTTATAGTCGGAGAAAATGCCGAAATCCACAAAAATGAAGATAAATTCCAGGGCAAAGCAGGCCCACAGCATCCCGCTGACCATCCGCAGATCCGGGTCCTGGGCCACGTCGTGGAACAGTCCCCGCTCGACAAACATCAGATACGCGCAGACCGCCAGAAACGCCAGCATCAGCACCAGCTGCAGAATTTTGATAATGTTGAACTTCTTCATGGCGAACCCTCCTGGAGCTATTGCGCACTTGTATTTCTTTACAATGTTTTTTCACTATAGCACAGTTTTCGGCGTAAGTCCAGCAAATCCCGTGAAAAAATCTTTACCTCTTAATCAAATAATCCATGGAAATGGTAAATTCTGTCTTGAAAAAGGCCCCTCCGAATTTCATTTTGCCCATATGAGCCGGCTTATTTTCTTCCCTGATTTGTGAAATTCTCAGATTCTTCCTTATAATAAAGAAATTCGATTGACGAAGCCGGAGGAAAGTGCTATAACACAGGGAAATACAGAACGTCGGATTGGATACATCTCCAATTGGCGGGAGAGGAGTTGATGGCGTGATTGGTATTTTGCTGGGACTTTTGTTCGGTGGGGTGCAGCTGTATCTGCTGATTCGGGGCACCGCATCCCTGGGTTCCGGCCGGATCGCCGTGTGGCCGTTTGTGGTACAGTTTTTCTGTCCCCTGGCAGGACTGCTCCTGTGCGCCGCGGTGCGGTCCCATCAGCTCATTGCCTGCGGCAGCGCCATGTGCGTGGTGCTGATCGGCGGAGCCCTGATCCGGGTGGCACTGAGCCGAAAACAGAAGGAAGATCATAAGGAGGATTGATATCATTGTTGGACTATGTGCTTTTGGCCCTTGGCGCCGGCATGACCCTGGGCGGCTGGTTCTGGCGCAAGTCCGTGCTGACCGCCGGGGAGGCGGAAGAAAGCGCCGGTAAAAAGCGGAAAAAGGTTCTGTGGCCCACGGTGCTGTTCCTGGCGGGTATCTGGACCCTGGCGGAGAAGCTGCTGCAGCTGATCTTCGGCAGCGTCCCGGCGGAGGAGTTCACCGTGGATATCTGGGCGGAACGGATTTCCCTGGGGGGCGTGACCATCAGCGCCACGGTGCTGGTGACCTGGGCCATTGTGGCGGTGGTTGCGGTGCTGGCTGTGGCCATCCGTGTTCTGGTGGTTCCCAGAATGACCGACGAACCCAAGGGCGTCCAGAACGTGCTGGAACTGATTGTGGAGACGGTGTGCAATTTCACCCACTCCAGTGTGGGAGATCTGGGGGACTGCCTGCCGTCTTACATCTTCACCGTGGGCGTGCTGATGGTCAGCTGCGCCGCCGTGGAGCTGCTGGGCGTCCGGGCGCCTACCTCGGACATCACCATGACCTTCTCCATGGCCCTGGTGACCTTTGTGCTCATTAACTACTACGGCATCAAGAAAAAGGGTGTTGCCGGCCGGATTTCGTCCATGGCCCGGCCCACCCCGGTGGTTTTCCCCATCAAGGTGGTCTCCGACCTGGCGGTGCCTGTGTCTCTGGCCTGCCGTCTGTTCGGCAACATGCTGGGCGGCATGATCGTCATGGACCTGCTGTATATGGCCCTGGGCAATGCCGCCATCGGCTTCCCCAGCGTGCTGGGACTTTACTTCAACGTGTTCCACCCGCTGATTCAGACCTACATTTTCATCACGCTGACCCTGACCTTCATCGGGGAAGCCGTGGAATAATTCAAACGATTCTTACATTTTCAGGAGGAACTGTGTTATGGAAAACGGAATTATTGCGATTGCCGCCGCTCTGGCCCTGCTGCCCTGTGCCTTTGCCGGTCTTGCCATGGGTCTTGCCACCGGCAAGGCTGCCGATGCCACTGCCCGTCAGCCGGAAGCTTCCGGCAAGATCAGCTCCACGCTGCTGCTGGGTCTGGCTCTGACCGAGTCCTGCGCCATCTACGGCTTCGTTACGGCTCTGATTATCGCTTTCACCATGTAAGGACGGGGAGGGTACACGATGGAACTCTATCCCATTGATATTGCCATCCACCTGGTGAACATCGGCGTGCTGTATGTGCTGCTGCGGGTGCTGGTGTGGAAGCCTGTGGTGGCTTTTATGGCAGCCCGGGAGGCCCGGATTGCCGGACGGCTCCGGGAGGCCGAAGAGCTGAAGGCCCAGGCCCAGGAGCTGAAGAACCAGTACGACAGCCAGCTGGCCGATGTGAAGAACACCTGTGATCAGATGCTCTCTGACGGCCGCCGGGAAGCCCAGGCTACCGTTGATCAGTACCTGTCCCAGGCCCAGGAGCAGGCGGCCTCCATTGTCAGCCAGGCCAAGACCGACGCCCAGGAGGAAAAGCTCCGGGCCCTGGACCAGGCAAAGGGAGATCTGGCCGATCTGGCGGTGGATATGGCCGGGCGGATTCTCCGCTTCGACGCGGACATTCATCAGAATCTGCTCAACCATGCGCAGAAGCAGGGCACCCGCACCGGCGTGCTGAAGGTTGCCCAGCCCTGTGACGATACCGCCCTGGCCCAGATCCGGGAGCAGCTGGAAAATCTGCTGGCCTGCCATCTGGACCTCACCGTGGAGGTGGACCCGGCCCTGGTGGGCGGCTTCTCCGCCCTGGTGGAGGGAAAGGTTTACGATTTCAGCTACCGGGCTCAGCTGAGCAATATGCAGCACCGGCTTGCCTGATCAGGAGGTAGCCTATGCTGGATTTTAGTCAGGGTTCCCTGGGAACCTTTTTGAAGGAAAAGCTCCAGGATTTCCAGCCGGAGATGATCAGCTATGAATACGGCACTGTATTCAGCTGCGCCGACGGCATTGTGCGGATTTCCGGTCTTTCCCACGCCCAATACGGCGAGCTGCTCCGGTTTGAAAACGATGTGTACGGCATTGCCCTGGACACCAGCCTGGAAGGGGTGGGCGCCGCTCTGCTCAGCCGGGGTGCCAGCGTCCGGCCCGGTTCCCGGGTTCAGGGCACCGGCCGGGTGGCCGACATCGGCGTGGGCAAGGAGCTGCTGGGCCGGGTGGTGGACCCCATCGGACGGCCTCTGGACGGCCATCCGCTGACGGTCCGGGCCTACCGGCAGGTAGAGTCCCCGGCTCCCGCCATTATGGACCGCTCTCCGGTGGACACCCCCATGGAGACCGGTATTCTGGCCGTGGACAGCATGATCCCCATCGGCCGGGGCCAGCGGGAACTGATTATCGGCGACCGCCAGACCGGCAAGACCTCCATCGCTCTGTCCGCCATGATGAATCAGAAGGACACCGGCGTGATCTGCGTCTACTGCGCCATCGGTCAGAAGGCCGCCAGCGTGGCAAACCTGGTCCGCACCCTGGAAGAGAGCGGCACCCTGTCCCACACGGTGGTGGTGGCCTCCACCGCCGCCGACAGCGCCGCCATGCAGTACCTGGCCCCCTACGCCGCCTGCGCCGTGGCCGAGGGCTTCATGTACCAGGGTCAGGACGTGCTGGTGATATATGACGATCTTTCCAAGCACGCTGTGGCCTACCGGTCCATGTCGCTGCTGCTGCGCCGTCCCTCCGGACGGGAGGCATACCCCGGCGACGTGTTCTACCTGCACTCCCGGCTGCTGGAACGGGCGGCCCACCTGAACAGTGACCTGGGCGGCGGCTCCATGACTGCCCTGCCCATTGTGGAGACCATGGCCGGAGACATCTCCGCCTACATCCCCACCAACGTGATTTCCATTACCGACGGCCAGATCTACCTGGAAAGCGAGCTGTTCCACTCCGGCGTCCGGCCTGCCGTCAATGTGGGTCTGAGCGTGTCCCGTGTGGGCCGTTCCGCCCAGTACGACGCCATGAAGGCGGTTTCCGGCAGCCTGCGGCTGGAGGTTGCCCAGTACCGGGATATGGCGGTATTTGCCCAGTTCGGCGCAGACGTGGATGTCTCCACCAAAAAGCTGCTGGACCGGGGCCTGCGGATGACCGAACTTCTGAAGCAGTCCAAAGACCGGATTCTGAAACTCTCGGAGCAGGTGGTGATTCTCACCGCCCTGCACAGTGAAATCCTGGAGACGGTGGAGGTTGCCTCCGTCCGCAAGTTTGTTCAGGATCTGCTGGCCTGGCTGAAGGAAAACCATCCCGACATTCTGGGCAGCATCGACACCACCAAGTCCCTGCCGGAGACCACCGCCAATGATCTGAAAAAAGCCATGGCGGAATTCGCCGCCCAGCGGGAGGCGTAAGCTATGGCCAGCGTCAGTGAAATCCGCCATCACATCAGCGCGGTGGATCAGACCCGGAAGATCACCAACGCCATGCAGATGGTCTCTTCCGCCCGGATGAAGAAGTTCTCCGGCTCCATCCCCTACAACGCGGAGTATTTCAAGAAGCTCCGCTCCACCATGAAGGACATTCTGGAGTCCTCCCAGGACGTGGATCACGCCTATCTGCGTCCCCACCGGGGGGAGCGGCGGACCTACATCGTCATCGCCGGTGATAAGGAAATGGCCGGCAGCTACAACCACAACATCCTGAACATGGCCTACGACGAAATCCGTCAATACCCCGGCAGCTATGTGGTCACCGTGGGGCAGATCGCCACCCACTTCTTCCGCAAGCGGGGCATTGAGCCGGAGTTTGAGGTTCCCGGGGCCGCTCAGGATCCGTCGCTGTTCAACGCCACCCAGCTGGCCCTGCCGGTGATGGAGTTCTTCGATCAGAACCAGACCGGCGAAATCTACATTTTCTTTACATTGTACTGCGGGGAAGACGGGCGCCCCGTGCTCAAGCCCCAGAAAAGCCGTCTGCTGCCCATCCGGCTCAGCGACTTTTCCCATGTAGAGTCCACTGTGGACCTGCACAATATGATCTACAACCCTTCTCCTCAGGAGGTATTCGACCAGCTGGTTCCCCAGTTTGTCATCTCCCGGATCTACGACGCTTTTGTCCAGTCCTACGCTGCGGAGCACTACTCCCGGATGAACGCCATGCAAAGCGCCACCCGGAACGCCGACGAACTGCTGAAAAAGCTGAATCTGGAGCTGAACATCGCCCGTCAGTCCCAGATCACCCAGGAAATCACCGAAATCAGCGGAAGCACCCTGGGTCAGGAGGAGCAAGATTCGCTTCGGAAGGAGGAAACCCAAATGGAGCAAGAACCCTGCCAGGGCGCCATCATTTCCAAGATCTCCGGCCCTGTGCTTACCGTACGCTACCCCGCCCAGGAGAACTGGGAACTGCATGATCTGCTGATCACCGAGTCCGGGGTGCATCTGGAAATCGCATCCCACACCGACGTGGGAGAGTGCCGGTGCGTGGCCCTGGAATCCACCTACGGCCTGAAGTGCGGCATGAGCGTCACCAACACCCACAGCTGCATTCAGGTGCCTGTGGGAGAGCAGACCCTGGGACGGGTGGTGGACGTGCTGGGCAAACCCATCGACAACGGCCCGGAACTGACCGGGGAGCGCTGGCCCATTTACCGCCCCGCCCCCACCTTTGACGAGCAGAACAACAAAACGGAATTCCTGGAGACCGGCATCAAGGTCATCGACCTGCTGACCCCCTACGCCAAGGGCGGCAAAATCGGCCTGTTCGGCGGCGCCGGCGTGGGCAAGACCGTGCTGATCATGGAGCTGATTTACAACATCGCCAAGGAGCACGGCGGCTACTCCGTGTTCACCGGCGTTGGGGAGCGGAGCCGGGAAGGCAACGACCTGATTCACGATATGCGCGCCTCCGGCGCCATTTCCAAAACCGCCCTGGCCTTCGGCCAGATGAACGAGCCCCCCGGATCCCGGATGCGGGTGGCCATGACCGGCCTGACCATGGCAGAGTACTTCCGGGATCAGATGAACCAGGATGTGCTGCTGTTCATCGACAACATCTTCCGTTACGTCCAGGCGGGCAACGAAGTCTCCGCCATGCTGGGCAGAATGCCCTCCGCCGTAGGCTACCAGCCCACCCTGGCCGAGGAGCTGGGCCAGCTGGAAGAGCGGATCACCTCCACCAAGAGCGGCTCCATCACCTCGGTTCAGGCCATCTATGTGCCGGCGGACGATCTGACCGACCCGGCCCCTGCCACCATCTTCTCCCACCTGGATGCCACCACGGTGCTGTCCCGGCACGTGGCGGAAATGGGCATCTACCCCGCCGTCAGCCCCCTGGAGTCCAACTCCCGGATTCTGGACCCGGCCATTGTGGGCCAGGAGCACTACGACGTGGCCCGGCGGGTCCAGGAGTGCCTCCAGCGCTACACCGAGCTGAAGGACATCATCGCCATTCTGGGCATGGATGAGCTGTCCGAGGAGGATCAGAAGATCGTCTATCGGGCCAGAAAGATCCAGCAGTTCCTGTCCCAGCCCATGCACGTGGCCGAGCAGTTCACCGGCAAGCCCGGACGGTTCGTGCCCCTGAAGGACACCATCCGCAGCTTCCGCACCATTGTGGACGGGGAAGTGGACCATCTGCCGGAGGCCGCCTTCTCCATGGTAGGCGACATCGACGCGGCCATTGAAAAGGCGAAGGAGATGGAGCGCAATGGCATCTGAGACCTTTCCCTTTGAGATTCTCACCCCGGATCACCGGTTCTTCTCCGGAGAGATTGAAGCCCTGACCTTCACCGCCGCCGACGAGGGCAAGTGGACCGTGCTCAAGGGCCACGCCCCCATGCTGGCGGTGCTCCGGCCGGGCAGTCTGTCCATTCTCCAGGACGGGAAATGGCGGGACGCCATTAACTCCGAAGGCTACATGGAAGTGGGCCCCCATAAGGTGGTGCTCTTCGTCCAGACCTGCGAATGGCCGGAGGATATCGACCGGAAACGGGCAGAGCGGGCCAAAGCCCGGGCGGAGGAAGAACTCCGTCAGAGTCACAGCCAGGCTCAGTTCCGCAGCAACCAGATCATGCTGGCCCGGGCCATGGCCCGGCTGCGCAACAGCCGCAACTCCGTGAACATCGACTGAAAAACCAAAATGCCCGGCTGCCGAGTTTTCGGCAGCCGGGCAATCTTTTTTCTTAGTAGAGGAAGGCAGCGGACTTTCCCTGGCAGATCCGGCAGGGGAGGTTGGGATGGGGCTGGGAGGGGAGCTTGCCCGCCTTCAGATCCAGGGCGTCCTGAAGATTCCATTCAATGTACTCCGGCCCGATGGGGCAGGGGTGGTGACTGGGGAGAATGGTGCGGATGGAGGGAGCCAGGGAAAGCAGCTTTTTCTGGCTTTCGATGTACTGATCCAGGTTCCGGTGGGGGCCGAACATGAAAATGGGGCCGTCCTTCTGCACCGAGTCACCGGAAATCAGCAGACCCTTCTCCCGGTCGAAGAAGGCAGCGCTGCCTCTGGTGTGACCGGGAATGGGAATGACCTCCAGCCGGTACTCCCCGCAGCAGAACACATCCCCCTGGTTCAGAGAATGGATGGAAACTCCCTGGGGAATCATGGGCCAGTCCGGCTCCATGGCGCAGCAGGCGCCGAAGGGGATCAAACCCCCGGCGTGATCCGGGTCAGCGTGGGTCAGCAGCACCGTCACCGGCAGATCGGTGATGGATTTCACCGTCTCGTATACCTGGCTGTCGGCAAAGCCCGTGTCGATGAGCAGGGCGCTGTCCCCGCCCGCAATCAGAAAAGCCCGGACCCGTCCGTCGTCCAGAATGTGAAGTTGATGATCCAGTTTGGTTACCTGCATCGCGCTGCCTCCTTGTTTTTTCTTTTATGGTAACATAGCCGGCGGGGTTTGTACAGTCCTCCGCTCCCTTTTCACTCTTCACTATTCACTCTTCACTATTCACTTTTCACTTTTACTTCTTCACTTCCAAAAATCCCGGGCAGGCAGTTGGGTTGAGTGAATAGTGAAAAGTGAAGAGTGAAGAAGTAAAAATCCCGAACGCTGGCGCATTCGGGATTTTTGGTGCCGGTGGCCGGGCCGATCATCAAAAAGGTGGCAGCCGGTCCAGCCCGGCTGCCCGACATTCCACCGGAATGTCGGATTCAAATGGGTTCGAGCCCGGCATCTTCAAAAAAGGACAGCGAACCCCGGTTGGGGTTCACTGTCCTTTGGTGCCGGTGGCCGGGCTCGAACCGGCACGGTATCGCTACCGGTGGATTTTGAGTCCACTACGTCTACCAATTCCATCACACCGGCATGGGAATGTGGAACGCTATACAGTATAATACAATCCCCGGAAAAATGCAAGCATAACTTTTCCGGGACTTTGTCCGGAACCGGGGGAAATCCCGCTTCCGGACAGAATCCTTATTTTTCCAGAATCACCGGGCAGTCCCCTTCGTCCAGGGCCTTGCGGATGTACTCCGCCGCCGCCTGGGGGGTCAGCTTGACCTGCTCGCCGGTTGCCATATTCTTCACCGAGCACATTCCCTCGGCGATCTCATCCTCACCCAGCAGCACGGCGAAAGGCACCTCCAGCTTGTTGGCGTAGGCCATTTTCTGCTTGAATTTCTTCTGCTCGCCGTAAAGCTGCACCCGCAGTCCGGCCCCCCGGAGGGTTTCCGCCAGGGCAATGGCGGGAGCCGGGTTTTCCGTCATGGGCAGCACCAGAGCATCCGCCGGAGCGCTGGGCAGGTTCGGGTTCAGCAGGCCCTGCTCGTCCAGCACATAGAAAAGCCGGGTCAGGCCGATGGAAATGCCCACGCCGGGCAGCTGCTTTTCAATGTAGTAGCCCGCCAGATTGTCGTACCGGCCGCCGCTGCACACCGATCCAATTTCCGGATGGTCCAGCAAGGTGGTCTCGTACACCGTGCCGGTGTAGTAGTCCAGACCCCGGGCGATGGTCAGATCCACGGCAAAGTTCTCCTCCGGCACCCCGAAGGCCGCCAGATTGGCACACACCGCCTTCAGCTCCGCCAGACCCTGATCAAACAGTTCATTGCTGCCGGCGTAGCCCTCCAGGGCGGACAGTACCTGATCGTTGGTGCCCCGAATGGCGATGAACCGGAGAATTTCCTCTGCCTGATCCTCTGTCAGGCAGCAGTCCTCCAGCAAAATGGCCTTGACCTTATCGGCGCCGATTTTATCCAGCTTGTCCACGGTGCGCATAATGTCGCCGCTGCGCTCCGAAAGCCCCAACCGGGCATAGAAGCCGCTGAGAATTTTCCGGTTGTTCACCCGGATCTGGAACCGGCTCAGGCCGAAGCCCCGGAACACCTTGTAGATAATGGCGGGAATCTCCGCCTCGTTGAGAATGTCCAGCTTGCCGTCGCCGATGATGTCGATGTCCGCCTGATAGAATTCCCGGAACCGGCCCCGCTGGGCCCGCTCGCCCCGGTAGACCTTGCTGATCTGGAAGCGCCGGAAGGGGAAGGCCAGATCGTTATAGTGCAAAGCCACATACTTGGCCAGAGGCACCGTCAGGTCAAAGCGCAGCGCCAAGTCGCTGTCGCCTTTGGTGAAGCGGTAGATCTGCTTTTCCGTCTCGCCGCCGCCTTTGGCCAGCAGGATCTGGGCATCCTCGATCACCGGGGTGTCCAGGGGGGCAAAGCCGTAGGAGGCATAGGTGGTGCGCAGAATCTGGGTCATTTTCTCAAACTGAATCTGCTTGCCGGGCAGCAGTTCCATAAAGCCGGACAGAGTCCGGGGCTTGATAATCTCCATTGTCATCTTCCTCTCTTGGGGGGTTTTCACTTCAAACAGCCAAAAGTCCCCCCGACGGGGGGACCGGGCAGGTTAATAGCGGGTTTTGGTGTGGAGCATTTCTCTCCAGTCCAGATCGCCCCGGCGCAGGCCCATAATCAGCATTTCCGCCGAGGCCAGGTTGGTGGCGATGGGCACGTTGTGCTTGTCGCAGTAGCGGATGGTTTCGATCATCTGGCTGTCGTCCCAAGGATCGGTGGTATTGGGATCGGTGAACAGCAGCACCAGGTCAATTTCATTGTAGGCGATCCGGGCGTTGATCTGCTGATGTCCGCCCTGTTTATGGGAAAGGAGCAGCGTCAGGTTCAGTCCGGTGTTGTCAGCAATCAGCCGCCCGGTGGTGGCTGTGGCGAACAGGTTGTGCTTCATCAGGACGCTTTTGTAGGCGGTACAGAACTGCACCATCAACTCTTTCTTTTTATCGTGGGCCAAAAATGCGATGTTCAAAGCACTCACTCCTTCGTATATAAGACCTAATTATCTATTATCGCAGGGAGACCGGAACCGGATATCCCTCAATTCGTTTGGCAATGCGTCTCAAAGCCTTGGCCGCCGGGCCTTTGGGGCCGTACTGCAGCAAAGGCTGACCGAAAGAAGCCGCCAGGGTCACCCGTGGGTCCTCCAGCACCACCCCGATCAGGGGCAGTCCCGCGGTGTCCATCACATCGTCAATGGTGGTGCCCACGGTGCGCAGCATCTTCCGGCTGACCCGGTTGACAATCAGCCGGGTATTGCCCTTGCCCATCAGCTCCAGCAGGTCGGCCACCCGAGCTGCATCCCGGACGGCGGCAGGGCCGGGGCCGGTGACCAGCAGGAACCGATCCGCCGGCTGGGCGATTAAGTAAAATCCCGCGTCCACCCCGGCAGGGGCGTCCAGGAAAATATAGTCAAACTGTGTTCTTGCCTGGCGGAGCATCTGTGAAAAGGCAGTCTGAGAAATTTCCTGCACCGGCCGGTTCACCGGAGCGGTGAGGAATCGCAGGCTGGGGTACAGGGGATGGACGGCCGCCTGTTCCAGAGAATAGCCTCCTTCGCATACGTCCAGGAAGGACAGCGCCCCGCTGTCCGTCATCCCCAGAGAGATATCCAGATTCCGCAGGCCCACGTCGCAGTCAACGCACAAAACCCGCTTTCCCTCCCGGGCCAGCGCCGTAGCAAGACCGGCGCAGACGGAGGTTTTGCCGGTTCCGCCCTTTCCGGAGAGAACCGCCAATACTTCACCCAACAGCCAATCCCCTCCAATTACCAGACTTCGGTTTCATTATACAGGGATTTCGCACAAAAAGCAAGAGGAATTTCGCCGATTTTGAAATGGTTTTCATCAGATTGAACAAAAAATTGGTTCTCGGGGAACCACGCCGGATTTTCCCGAAGCAGTGAAAAAATGGTTGCACCCTGCCGCAAGGTGCGCTATAATTATGGTGTAAAAATACGGGCAATGGCCCGCAATTGGAGGTATGATACCCATGTTTCAAGCCATGATCGAAACCCTGAAGGCAAATCCCCGGAAGATCGTGTTCACCGAGGGCCATGACGCCCGGATTCTGGAAGCCACTGACCGTCTGGTCAAGGGCGGTTTTCTGACCCCGATCCTCATCGGCAATGTAGAAGAAGTGAAGGCCAACGCCGCCAAGGGCGGTTTCAACATCGAGGGCGTGGAAATCATCGACCCGCTGACCTATGACGGCATGGACGCCATGGTGGAAAAGATGGTGGAGCTGCGCAAGGGCAAGATGTCCCCCGAGGAGTGCCGGGCCGCTCTGTCCAAGGGCAACTACTTCGGCACCATGCTGGTGAAGATGGGCTACGCCGACTCCCTG
>DSLFC04101__coassemble_452_pt1 | contig 28979 bp, 25 predicted proteins | sample DSLFC04101__metabat2_low_PE_049 | metagenome-assembled genome bin DSLFC04101 | reverse complement strand
TGCTTGCCTCTTTTGCTTTGGTTAACCAACCCAAGACGATGGATGGCAGAAAAGTGTCTGCCAGCATTTTACCGCTTCACGGATAAAGCGGAGTCCTTTCCTACTGCCTAAAACGGAATTAAAACGAGTGATTCCGACTTTTGAAACCGGAACAGCCAGATTCGAAAGCGGAAACTGATTCACGCTACTCCTCGGGGAACTGGAGAACGGAGCCAAGGGTTTCCTGTAAAATTTGGTGCAGCACTGCGTCTTCCAGATGAAATACAATGGCGACTCCCTCTACCTTGCATGTGTCCGTATCAAAATAGCGCACGTTCTCTGCAACATCCGTCAAAGAAACCTGACAGCAATGTTCAGGGCTTTTGAGAATGAACTTAATATGGCCAATGATTCCGCCTGCGTCGCTGACTTTCTGACCAATACTGCGTATTCGCTCTGTCAGAACAGCTTGAGCCTGCTGGAAGTCTGCATTTGGCAGTTCACCGCTCAGGCTTCCGACCAGAGCCTCCTCGTGGTGGCTGATGTGGATTTTTTCGCCCTTTTGGCTGTGATGGTGATGGTTGTGATCATGGTCGCTGCAATGGCCGTGATCGTGGTCGTGATGGCCGCATTCACAGCTGTTGCTTTGAAAATTCTGATGATGATCCACGCTTACCCCTCCCAATCTATGATTCGGTCAAGAATCTTGCCGGAGATTTCTTCCTTTGCACAGGTACATATAATTGCTGTTTCCGGGGTGATTGCGCGGATGCTTTCTCTGGCTTCTTTCAGTTCTGTTTCATTGACCAGGTCCGCCTTGTTGAGCAGCACCAGGTCAGCCCCTTTCAATTGCAGCGGCAGCAGATGCTCCAGCGGCTTAAACAACTTTTTCCATCGCTGGGCATCGGCAATGCAAACGACCTGCGCATGGACCCCCAGCGTGTGGTGCAGGTTTTCTTTGATACTGTCGGGAAAGGCAACGCCCGTAGCTTCCATAATAATCCACTCCGGGTCGTAGTCCTTCTGGATCATACGCACGTTAATGGGCAGTTCCCCGGCCATGGTGCAGCAGACGCAGCCGGAAAACATCCCTTTTACCTGATAGCCGGATCCACGCAGGACCTTATCGTCCACACCAACCTCTCCAATTTCATTTTCCAGGATTGCAACTTTTTGGATCCCCCGGACATTGACCATGTATTTTGCCAGGTTCAGAATAAAACTTGTCTTTCCGGACCCCAGAAAACCTCCTACGATTAAAAATTTCATATAAATCCCTCCTGTTGATTCCGCAGAAAACAGGGCAGAGCGATCCAACGCTGTTTTTCTGCGCCGGATCGCATTTCAGCACCGATCAAAACATCAGGCAGCCGACTTGTCTAAACGAATGGGTGTCGGATGGACGTTGAAGATCAAGGCCGCAGCGATCAGGACCACACAGAGAATGCAGGCAAACCGAACTTTTCAGCTGCTGTCATGGAAATCAAATGCACTTTCACGGCAGGCCGGCGTTCGGAATACCAGTTCTCGATGGGCGCCGGAGCGATTAGTCTTTATACCCGTACACTTTCCGGCCGTACCAATGGGCCTCATCCCGGATAATGCGCTTGATCTTGGGAAGGGTCGTGTCGCCGCTGTAACTGATGGGCCAGCTGGAGAACGCATAGCCGCCGCCGGGTGCATATTTGTCGATGGTGTCCCGAACGCCCTGACGAAGCTCCTCCTCGTCATACTCCGGGTAGTTCGGCGGAATCCGGTTGCCCCAGTCCCAGCCGCCGATAATACCCAGACGGCCCTTGTACTTCTCCTTCATCTTCAGAATGTCATTGGTCTCCTGGGTGGGCTCCACAATCGCTACGCCGAAATCCAGCATGTCGTCGAGGAAAGGCTCAAACCGACCACAGATATGGAAGATAATAGGAATTCCGCGGTCAAGGGCGGGCTTTGCCATTCGTTCATAAATGGGTTTAAAGACATGTCTGTAAGTTTCCGGAGAGAAGAAGGGCGATTCCTTGGCGCAGGTGTCGTCCAGCATGTACCATAGATCCGGTTTATAAACGTCGATGTACTTTGTATAGTACGGCTCCAGGAAATCTACCATGGCGTGGAACATGCTGAGCACTTCGTCAGGGTCCGTATAGAGCGCCATCAGGCCGTCTGCAAATCCCATCAAGGCGACCAGTTCCTGGAACGGCATCAGCTGGGGGCCGGTTTTAACTGCCGTTTGTGTCCGGTCGATGTTCGATCGTGCCAGGTCCTCTTTATACACTTTCTCCCAATCAATTTCGTCAGGTTTGGGCACGTTTGTGGGGAATTTCAGCGTTGTCCGCCACTCCTCAATGTCCGGAAGGGTGATGACCCGGGTGTCCGGCATCGTGGCACCGTCGGTGCCCTCGGTTCCCTTATAGGGGACGCCCCACATATCACGGCCTCCATCGATAAAGTGCGTCTCACCAAAGATGGACGGGCCAAGCATTGCATCAGCTACTTCTCCTAAGTATCCCTCTCCCATCATGGTGAAATAAGGCACATACTCCGGATGACCACCACGTACGATTTTCATAAAGTTTTCTTTTGGTGTAATTTTTGCCATGATTGCCGCCTCCTTAATTTCCTCAAATGATTGTGCCAGATGATTTCCAAACGGAACAGATTCAGTTGCGGACGATAGAACTACTGCCAGATTACAGCCCGGGACTGCACGTGGAAAACAGGTGAAAAGTTGTTCAGCATCTCTGCTGTAATGACAGTTGACCCACCGTTTTGCTGAGCGTCTGCTGTGTCATATATAACTCTGCAGCGGCCTATGTGATATTTCTGCAATTTAGCCGTATACACGAACTGCTTTAACTGACGAACGTTCGCAGAGCCGTTTCCTCATGATGCCCCTGACCGTATCACTGTCGAAAAAACTGGTTGTATTTACATTATACCACATATTCGTCACATTGCAATAATTAGCCTATAAAATATCGAATATTTTGTAAAAACTGCGCAAAAGAACTTCCGGGAAATTGTGTTTCAGGACCAGTATGCAGCAAAACAGCATCGGAATATGGAGCAGTGGGCAATGTTTGGCATGGGACGAATATGTAAACAATACGCAGGCAGACACAGAGACATAATATTTTCCGATAGAGAAGAACTGTACTGTTGAATGTCAAGGGGAAATGTTGTATCATGAATAAAAGGGGTGATATGTCTAAACTTGACACATTAAAGCAATGGGTTGCAGAGAGCAAGCACATCGTTGCTTTTACTGGCGCCGGTGTAAGCACGGAGTCCGGCATTAAAGACTTTCGGAGCAGGGACGGCCTGTACAGCCAAAAATTTGATTATCCTCCGGAGGTCATCATCAGCCACAGCTTTTACCAGAAAAATCCGGAGTATTTTTTTCGCTTTTACCGGGAGAAAATGCTTCCCCTTGGATTTGAACCCAACATAACCCACATCTGTCTTGCCAAATGGGAGGCCCAGGGAAAACTGGATGCGGTCATAACCCAGAATATTGACGGACTTCATCAGAAGGCCGGGAGCAAACGGGTTTATGAATTGCATGGATCGGTATTGCGCAATTACTGCACCCGCTGCCATAAAGCCTACAGTGCGGAATTTATCAAATCCTGCGAGGGGGTTCCCAGGTGCATCTGCGGAGGAATTGTCAAGCCGGATGTGGTGCTGTACGAAGAAAGTCTGGACCAGGATACCCTGACCAAAAGCGTGATGGCCATTCGCCAGGCGGATCTGATGATTGTGGCTGGCACCAGCTTGACGGTGTATCCTGCCGCAGGATTGGTGAACTATTACCGGGGAAATCGTTTGGTCCTGATTAATCGGGATGAGACACCCTATGATACGCAGGCTGATCTGGTTTTTCATGACAGTTTGGGGACGATTTTTTCTGAACTGGCCAAACCTTCCTGAAAAAAATATCCTCCTGGGGTTAACCCGGGAGGATATTTTTTTCAGGATTTATGGGTTTTCCAGTAGGAATACATCCGGAAAACTGTGGACCCCAGAAGAATCCCCATGGCCATCACGCCGGCGATGGCGGCGGTGTGCATTCCCTGGGAGGCAAACAACTCCATTTCACCGCGAACGGCATAATTCATGGTATAATAGACGCCCGCACCGGGAATGATCGGAAAAATAGAAACGACCAAGTAGGAGATGGCGGGATATTTCCGTACTCTTGCCATAATTTCGGAATAGACTGAGGAAAACAGAGCGGAAAAGAAATAAGCCGGGATATCGGAGCCCCAAAGTTCCATGACAATTCCGTAAACTGCCCAGGCAAGCAGACCACCCAATGCGCACAGCAAGCCTCCCGGCCCATGAATATTGAACAGAATAGAAAATCCGATACATCCTACCAGCGCAAACAGGCAGGCGGTGCCAAGGGGATAGGAGATTGCTGAGACGGCTGACGGGGTGCCCCAAATAACGGAGGCCAGCGACCAAGCTCCGGCAGTTCCCAAGGCGATAGCGGCGGCAACCAGAAAGACCTGAACAATCCGGTTAATGCCGGAGTTGGTATCCCCGTAAATGATGTCCCGCATGGCGTTGGTAAACAACAGTCCAGGCACCAACTGCATCAATGCACCGATGGTCACGGCATCGGGGTTCGGTGAAATTCCAAACGCACCCATGGCGTAGGCAATGATGGCAAGCAGAAACGAAGAGAATATGGTCCGGAAAAAGGGATTGGCTTTCCAGGATTCCAGATACCGGCCTGCGTATCCTGCTGCCACACCGCACACGCCGGCGCAGAGTCCATCCATCCAATTACCGCCGAAAAAAAGACCGAATCCAGAGGCCCCCAGAAAATGCCCCAGACATTGCATCCCGGCGGAATAGGAAATCAGCCCGGAACGAACAGAGTCCAGCCACTGCTGGGCCTGAGCAGGGGAGGGAGTCCGGCTGCAAAGGGCACGGCTGAGATTGCTGAACTTTTCCACAGCGTCCAGATCATTTCCGTGGGAACCAATTCGCCGCATCCGTGTGATGGGGTGACCTTCCTGGGTTAATATGCTGACAATCAGAAAATTGGGGATGGCGAAAACCTCCGCTTCTACCCCATAAGTTGCCAGAACACGGCTGACACTTTCTTCCACCCGAAAGGTCTCCGCGCCGCTCAATGCCAATTCATATCCCAGGTCCGTTGCCAGATCCAACAAAACATTATAATCCATTGAAATACCTCAACCGGAACGATATCTGCCTTAGTATATCACAGGCAGTGGAAAATTCAAGAAAAATCGCCGGGTTACCGGCGATTTTCTCAGATTATTTCCGAAGGAAGATGATACCAAGGGTACCCGGGCCACAGTGACAGGAGATGGTACATCCGGCGGTGGCCTCCTGCACCTGTTCGAAATGGCCATAGGTCTGAATGGCGTCCTTGACTGCCTGATAACTCTCTTCCGGAACCACTGTTTTTACCAGGAAGACGCAGCTGGTATCAATGTCATCCCGGTCGGCAAGACGGTCCCGGATATAGGCAGTGAGACACTTGCTAAGGTTGCCGCGATACTTTTTCCCAACGGTGAGCTTGTTGCCAATCAGTTCAATGCAGGGCTTCAGACTTAACAGGTTTGCGCCAAGGGCAGCCACAGAAGAACACCGTCCGCCTTTGGCCAGATAATCCAGCTTGTCCACCACAAAGCTGGTTTCCACTTTGCCGGCAAGATCCTGAACCTGGGCGGCCAATGCATCCAGAGAATCCGCCTGCTTTGCCAGTTCGTAAGCTTTCAGGGCGAGAAAGCCTTGTCCCACGGTCAGATTCTGGGAATCAATGACTCGAACATTTTCATAGTCCTGGGCGGCCAGGCAGGCATTCTGATAGCTGGCGGAAAAACCCGAGCCAATACAAATCTGCAGAATCCCGTCATATTTTTCCGTATACGCCGCGAAAATATCCTGGTATTCTCCCACGCTGACAGCGGAAGTAGAGCACAGTGCACCGCCCGCTGCCACATGAGCAAAGATTTCAGCGGGGGTGATGGTGATGCCGTCTTTGAATTCCGCACCATCCTTTACCACCGTCAGGGGTGTCAGGTCAATACCGCAGGCATCCAGAATGGGCTTGGGAAGGTCACAGGTGCTGTCCGTTAAGATCTTGATATTCATAGCCTCAAACTCCTTCTTACAATTCAGTTGGTATGGGACAGAGGATCGGTTGTCATCATATAACACGAAGGCGTCTGATCCTGACTTCGCATATATTTTGCGCCCCAGTCCCGCATGGCAACCAGAATGGGAAGCAGACTTTTCCCGGTTTCCGTGAGAGAATACTCAACTTTTGGGGGAATCACAGGAAAAACCTCACGGTTGATCAAATGCTGGGCCTCCAGTTCCCGAAGCTGCTGGGTCAGCATTTTGGGAGTGGCGCTGATGACTTTGCGTAGTTCGGAAAAACGGAGGGTCCCCCCGGAAAGATGCCACAGGATCAGAGCCTTATATTTTCCGCCGATCAACTCCAATGTAGCCTCTACCGGACAGCTTGCCTTGTTTTCCATTAAAATTCCTCCTTGGTATCAAAAAGGGTAGTATGGTACAAATTAGTGCATACTTGTTTTTTCCGACACGCATGGTAAAATAGTACCATAAACAAGGCTGGGAGTCAATGAGAAACCTTGGGGTTTCCTGTCGAATGTGATCTGTCCCGGCAAGATTTATTTCAGAAAGGAGAGAATGGTGATGGATCTTAAATTTACCGTAACCGGTATGACTTGTGCCGCTTGCTCGGCACGGGTTGAGAAGGTCACCTGTCAGGTGCCGGGGGTGGAGCGGGCAGATGTGAATCTCCTGGCAGGATCCATGCAGGTGGAAGCGGCGGACGAAGCAGTGGCCGGGAAAATCATCCAGGCGGTGGAGAAAGCGGGATACCATGCCAGTATTGCCGGTGAAAAGCCAGAGAAGACAGAGGAAAATCCGGTGGCCAAGGAAAACCGGGAGATGAAAACCCAGATTGTTGGTTCGGCAATTTGTCTGGTTATCCTGATGTATTTTACCATGGGCCATATGATCGGCCTTCCCGCGCCCCATTGGTACCATGGACAGGAGAATGCGATGGTGGCAGCCCTGGTGCAGTTTTTCCTCACACTGCCGCCGGTTTATCTGAATCGTGTCTACTACACCCGGGGCCTGAAAGCCCTATGGAACCGTGGACCCAATATGGATTCCCTGATTGCGGTGGGTTCCCTGGCAGCTTTGATCTATGGTGTGGCAGCCCTGTTCCGCATGGCATGGGGAATGGGCCATGAGGATTGGGAACTGGTACAGCGCTATAGCGAAAATCTTTATTTTGAGTCTGCGGCAATGATCCTGACCCTCATTACGCTGGGCAAGTTCCTGGAAGCTAGAGCGAAAGGCCGTACAGGGGATGCCATCCGGGCACTGATGGATTTGCGCCCCAAAACTGCTGTGGTTCGCAGGGAAGGGCAGATTCAGGAGATTCCCGTGGAGCAGGTCCAGGTGGGAGATATTGTCATTGTCCGCTCCGGAGGGAGTATCCCCGTAGATGGCACTGTGGTGGAAGGCAGAGGCGCTGTGGATCAGAGCGCTTTGACCGGAGAGAGTGTTCCTGTTGAGAAATCCACGGGGGACTCTGTGGCAGCGGCGACCATCAATACAGAGGGGTACCTGGAATTCCGGGCGGAAAAGGTAGGACAGGACACCACTCTGGCTCAGGTAATCCGGATGGTTGAGGAGGCTGGCGGCTCAAAAGCACCCATTGCCCGATTGGCAGATCGGATTGCCGGTGTCTTCGTGCCGGTGGTCATGGGCATTGCTGCCGTCACGTTTGTGGTCTGGATGATTCTGGGGCAGAGTCTGGAATTCAGCCTGACCAGCGCCATTTCGGTTCTGGTGATCTCCTGCCCCTGTGCTTTGGGCCTGGCCACACCGGTCGCCATCATGGTTGGAACCGGCAGGGGCGCCCAGATGGGGGTTCTCTTCAAAAATGCTGAGGCACTGGAAAATCTGCACCGGGTGGATACGGTTGTTCTGGACAAAACCGGAACCCTGACCACAGGAAAGCCAGAGGTGACGGATGTATTCCCAGGCGTACTTTCCGAAGAAGAACTGCTTCTGACTGCTGGTGCGCTGGAAAGCCGTTCGGAACACCCCTTTGCCAAAGCCATCCTGAACAAATTGCAGGGGGTTCCGATCCCCGAGGTCCGGGATTTTGAAACAGTACCTGGAAAAGGCGTAGCCGGTGTGGTTGGGGATACGCGCTGTTTCGGTGGAAACGGGAAGTGGATGCAGGAGTTGGGCATTGCGGTTCCGGCGCTTCCTCAGCTGGTGGGGCAGGGGAAAACACCGCTGCACTTCGGAGACGAAAAAGGGCGGTATTTGGGAACCATTGCCGCTGCGGACGTATTGAAGCCGGATTCTATTCAGGCAGTACAGGCCATGCACGAGGCAAAACTGGATGTGGTCATGCTCACCGGCGACAACGAGGCAACGGCCAAAACCATTGCAGGAAAAGCAGGTATCCGTCATGTCATATCCGATGTGCTGCCCGGGGATAAAGCCGGAGCGGTGGAAAAACTGCAGCGTCAGGGACATCGGGTTCTGATGGTAGGAGACGGCATCAACGACGCACCGGCGCTGGCAACTGCGGATGTGGGAATGGCCATCGGAGCGGGAACGGACATTGCCATGGAGTCGGCGGACGTGGTGCTGATGAACAGTTCCCTGGCTGGGGTCAGCGGAGCGGTTGCCCTGAGCAAGGCCACCATCCGCAATATCCGGGAGAATCTGTTCTGGGCCTTCTTCTATAACTGCCTGGGAATTCCCATTGCGGCAGGTGTTCTTTATCCAGTCTTTGGCCTTCAGCTCAGTCCGATGCTGGGTGCCGCAGCCATGAGCCTGAGCAGTGTTTTTGTGGTGTCCAACGCCCTGCGGCTGCGGATGTTCCGGGTTAGGCCGTCCCATTCTGGCCTGATTCCGGAAGAAAAAGTGGAAGTTGCTTTACAAATGAATTCAAATCATGAACAGGAGGAAACCAATATGAAAACCGTGATTCATGTCAATGGAATGATGTGCGCCCACTGCAAGGCAGCAGTGGAAAAGGCCTGCAAGGCGGTGCCTGGAACACAGGACGCTGTGGTGAGCCTGGAGGAAAAGCAGGTTACAGTAACGGGCTGCGCGGATGTTAGCCAGTGGAAGAAGGCCATTACGGAGGCGGGCTACGAAGTCGTGGAGGGGTGAACCATATGCGCCGGGATTTTTGGTATGATTCCAAGGGGGCCGGAAAAATTCACGGCTGTCGTTGGACTCCGGAGGGGGAACCCCGGGGAATTTGTCAGATTGTCCACGGCATTGCGGAATATGTGGAGCGGTATGAGAATTTTGCAGAATACCTGAATTCTCTGGGATTTCTTGTGATTGCAGAGGATCATATGGGCCATGGGCAGTCTGTAAACGGCGGCGGAATCCGAGGGTATTTTCACGGCGGATGGTTTACTGCAGTGGAGGATACCTACCAACTGCTGAAAGATACCCGGGCGGAATATCCCCAACTTCCTTATGTGCTGTTCGGTCATTCCATGGGGTCATTCATGACCAGAACCCTGCTGATTACGCACCCAGACAGCGGAATCTCTGCTGCTGTTCTGTGCGGCACCGGGTGGCTGCCGGATCCGGCTTTGCCGGTGGCAGAGAAAATTCTGGAAAAAGTGTGCAGCAAACGGGATACTACCGGCCCCAGTCCGCTGCTGCAGAAGCTGATGTTCAAAGGGTACAACCGAAAGGTGGAGCATCCCAGAACAGCGTATGACTGGCTTACAAGAGACAATCAGGTGGTGGATGCCTATATTGCCAACCCTCTGTGCGGTTTTATTGTCAGCGCAGGACTGGTGCGGGATTTGCTCTCCGGAGTCCAGTTTATCCAGAAGGAAAAAGAGCTGGAGAAAATGGAGAAATCATTGCCGGTGCTCTTTTTGGCAGGCGGGGATGACCCGGTCGGCAGCTATGGAAAAGGAGTGCGCCAAGCTGCGGAAGCATTCCGAAAAGCCGGGATGACGGATGTGACGGAAAAGATTTACCCGCTTTGCCGCCACGAAGTACTGAACGAAATCAACCGGGAGGAAATTTTCCGGGATACTGCTGCCTGGATTTGCGAGAAGACGGGCGTATAAACAGAAAAAGCGCGAAATGGAAGGGAAAAGACTTCCATTTCGCACTTTTATCGATTATACTATTCTGGATCCATTCCGTTGATGGCAATTCGCTTTCGCAGCCAGGTGCCCCGGAAATAGGCAATGAAAAACACAGCGGAGCACAGAACCCAACTGACAGGGTATGCCAGGGCCAGCATTTCCACAGTGTGCCACCGGCTGACCAGAAGGAAAATCCAAAGAACCCGGAATACACAGACACATCCGCAGGTGATGACGGTAGGCATGATGGAATATCCGGTTCCCCGCATGGTACCGGCGATGACCTCCACCGGCATGAACGTGGCGTTGAAGGGCACAATCCAGAGCATAACATACGCCCCAACCCGGATCACTTCCGGGTCAGTGGTGTAGATTCCCAGAATCCAGCTTCGCAGCAGAAGGACTACAGCGCTCAGAAGGGCAATCAGAGAGACGCTCATTCCCATGCAGACCCAAACGCTTTTTCGGATGCGGCTGTATTTCTGTGCACCGAAGTTCTGTCCTACAAATGTGGTAATGGACACGCCAAAGGCTCCGGAAATCTGCCAGGTCAAAGCATCGGTTTTGACATAGGCCGTCCAGGCGGCAATGGTGACATCACCAAAGGAATTGACCCCGGATTGAATCAGCACGTTGGCCAGATCAAAAGTGATAAACTGCAAACCAGCGGGGACGCCCACATACAGAATTCGGCGCAGAAGTTGGGGCTGGATCTTCAGAGAGCGGATTTCCAGACGAATGTCACTGGGAAGTCTGCGTAAAACCAGCAGGACCAGAACTGCGCTGACCACCTGGGAGGCAACCGTTGCCACTGCTGCTCCGGCGACTCCCATTTTCAGACCCACCACGCACAGCAGATCTGCGAAAATATTGACGAAACAGGCGATGATCAGAAAGATCAAAGGACGCTTGGAGTCACCCATGGCCCGGAGAATGCCGGAACCCATATTGTAAATCATGGAGGCGACTGCACCGCAGAAGTAAATCTGAACGTACTGCTGGGCGTCAGCCAGACAGTTTTCCGGCGTGTGCATCAGGCGCAGCATGGACGGGCTGGCGAAAAAACCGATGAGAGAGGTGCAGACTCCCAGCACAACGGACAGCGCCACACCGGTGTGGAGGGCTTCGTTTACGCCCCTGCGATTGCTTGCCCCGAAAAACTGGGACAAAAGCACGGTGGCTCCGGTACTCAGACCAATGAAAAAACCGTTGATCAGGTTGATCAGCGCCGCGGTGGAGCCCACGGCTGCCAGCGCCTGGGTACCCACGGCACGCCCGACGATGACGGTGTCCACCGTATTGTACATTTGCTGAAAAAAAGTCCCCAGCAGAATGGGGAAGAAGAAACGCAGCAGCTGTTTCCAGATAACACCTTCCGTGATCTGTGTTGCTGCCAGCTTTGTGTGCATGCCATCTCACGTCCTTTCCAATTGCGAGGGTATTCTAGCACGGAATGTCCCGAATGTCTATGACATTTCCCCCTTATTTGGAAAAATTATATGTAAAATTGCGAATATAAAAAATGGTACGCTTTATTGGACGGATAATCAGGTATACTGTCCTCACTAACCAAGGGAAGGTGAACGGCAATGTATCAGATGCGTTATGTAGGCGGCCATGTTCAGGTGTATGATTTCCGTGGAAATTTTCTGTTTTCTGCGGACACGGAATGGGAAGCTCGGGAGGAACTAAAAGAATATGAGGAATCTGCGGCTTGATCTATGTTATGACGGCACCCGCTACCGGGGATGGCAGCGTTTGCCGGGGAAGGAGGAGACCATCCAGGGAAAACTGGAAAGCGTCTTGACCCGAATCCTGGGAGAGCCTATTGAAATCAGCGGCAGCGGCCGCACAGATGCCGGGGTTCACGCCCTGCGCCAGACAGCAAATTTTCACTGTGAAAGCGATATGGCAGCTGAGGAAATTCTGGAAAATCTGCGGCGGTATCTGCCGGAGGATATTGGCATATACTCCTGCAAGGATGCTTCTGCCCGGTTCCACGCCCGGTTGAATGCCAAGGAGAAAACCTACCTGTACCGGATCTGGAACAGTGAGGAACCCTGTGTGTTTTCTCGCCGGTATGTGGCAGTTATGCCGGAGAAACTGGACTTGAAAGCCATGGAACGGGGCGGAGCGCTTTTGTGCGGGGAACACGATTTTTCTGCCTTCTGCGGGAATGCCAAAATGAAAAAAACCACCGTCCGTTACCTGCGTACGGTTCAAATCCGCAGGGAAGGACCGGAAATTCAGCTTCGGTTTACGGGTAATGGATTTTTGCAGAACATGGTGCGGATTCTGGTTGGTACTTTGGTTGAAGTGGGACGGGGAGAGCGTGCTGCGGAAGACCTGCCGGAGCTGTTCGGCGCTAAGCGTGCCCAGGCGGGGTTCCTGGCCCCCGCCAAAGGGCTGTGTTTGGAGGAGGTAGTCTATTGAATATTCAGATTTTCGGAAAGCCAAAGTGCTTTGACACCAAAAAGGCAGAGCGATATTTCAAGGAGCGGAGAATTGCTTTTCAGTCCATTGATCTGAAGCGCTATGGTATGTCGGAGCGAGAATTTGAGAGCGTACTGCGGGCGGTTGGAGGCATTGACAACCTTATCGACTGGAACAGCAAATCGCCTGAGGTTACTTTGATGCGCTATATGGAGGACAGCCGGGCGAAGGAAGATCATGTCTTTGAAAATCCCATGCTGATGAAAACCCCGGTTGTGCGCAATGGCAAGCAGGCTACGGCAGGGTATTGCCCGGAAATATGGGCGCAGTGGAAATAAATTCTGTTACGAAAGCGGTCTCCCATAAGGGGAGCCGCTTTTCTTTTTTCAGATTTGTACAAGTTATGTCTTGCAGTTTTTTCTAAAAAGTGATATTCTAGGAGGGTATCATGACAATTTATCTGGATCGTCTGAACAACATCGTGTGGGGCGCCCCTGCGCTTGTGTTGATTCTGGTGGTGGGACTTTACCTGAGTTTTCGTCTTGGCTTTGTCCAGCTGACACTGCTTCCAGCAGCGCTGCGGGCGTTCTTTCAGGAACTGTTCCGTAAGCCGTCCTGTCAGAACGGGACCTCCGGATTTCAGGCGCTGTGTACAGCCTTGGCCGGAACGGTAGGGACTGGGAACCTGGTTGGTGTCGCCGGGGCCATTTGCCTTGGCGGGCCGGGGGCGATTTTCTGGATGTGGCTGTGCGGTATCCTGGGAATGGCAACAAAACTGGCAGAAGTGGTTCTGGCGGTTCGCTATCGGGAGATCTCTGCACAGGGACCGGTAGGCGGTCCAATGTATGTGATATCCAGAGGCCTGGGAAGCCATTGGCGCTGGCTGGCTTCATTTTACAGTCTGTGCGGCGTTATTGCTGCTTTCGGAGTGGGGAATGCGGCTCAGATTAACGCAGTTGTCACCAGCGTCGGCCGGGTTCTGGCCCTTGGGGGAATACAAGCCGATTTTTCCACCAACCTTGGGATCGGTCTGTTGCTGGCGGTGCTGATCGGCAGACTGCTTTTGGGCGGTGCCAAGAAAATTGGGGATGCAGCCCAGCGGCTGGTACCGATTACGGCTGCCATTTACATCCTGTTGTGTGTTTGGGCGCTGCTATGCCGGGCAGATAAAATTCCAGAAGCATTGCAGAGTATTGTGACAGGTGCCTTTGCTCCTCGGGCGGTTACCGGGGGAATGCTGGGATCAACCTTCCAGGCCCTTCGCGTTGGATGCAGTCGGGGAGTTTTTACCAATGAAGCCGGAATGGGAACTGCTTCCATTGCCCATGCTTCGGCGAATGTTTCCCATCCCGTTCAGCAGGGGCTGATGGGAATTGTGGAAGTTTTTCTGGATACGATCGTAATTTGCAGTCTGACGGCACTGGTGATTTTGGTCAGCGATGTGCCCATTTCCTATGGAATTGATGTGGGCGCAGAACTGACAGTTCAGGCGTTTGAAGCGGTGTACGGAAAGTGGTCAAGCGTCTTCCTTGCGGTGGCGTTGAGTTCTTTTGGTGTGGCTACCGTTCTGGGGTGGGGGCTATACGGCGCGCGATGCGCGGATTTCCTGTTTGGTCCCGGTGCCTGGAAAAAATTCGCCGTGCTTCAGACGTTGACAGTGGTACTGAGTTCAGTCCTGGATACCGGAACTGTTTGGCAGATTTCTGAGATCATGAACGGACTGATGGCCATTCCCAACTTGATTGCCCTGGGAATGCTGACGCCGGAGGTCGTTTATCTTACAAAGGAATACAGAAAATCTGGCGTCAATGGCGCCAGTGGAGGTAAGTATGAAAATTTCTATCAATGCAAATCGTTGTGAACCTTCTCCCATGCGGAAATTTCATCCCCTGGCCGTTGCGGCCCAGAAGGAAGGAAAGAAAATCTTTCATCTGAATATCGGCCAGCCGGATCTGCCCACACCGCAGGCCTTCTATGATGCGGTTCGGAATTTCAATGATACGACCCTGGAATACGAGGCGTCGCCCGGTATGCCGATTCTGATTGAGGCTGTCCAGAATTATTATAAGACGCTGGGCGTGGATCTGGATTCCAATGACATTCTGATAACCACCGGCGGCAGTGAGGCGCTGCTGCTGACCTGCCTGAGCATTCTGGACCCGTACACGGAAGTAATTATCCCTGAGCCTTATTATCCCAACTATACCACCTTCGTCCATGCGGCGGGTGGCGTCATCCGGGCGCTGCCCACCAATCCCTGGGAAGGCTACCGCTATGCCAAGCGGGAACGGATTGAAAGCCTGATCACCAAGAATACCCGGGCCATTCTGATTACCAATCCCGGCAACCCCACCGGTGTGGTCCTCAACGAAGAGGAAATGCGGATGATTGCGGACATTGCCAAGGAGCGGGATCTGTTCCTGATCTGTGATGAGGTGTACCGGGAGTTCTGCTATGACGACCATTTTGGTGTGCCCACCATGGCCAAGTTCCGGGACATTGACGAGAATCTGGTACTGATCGATTCCGTTTCCAAGCGGTTCTCGGCCTGCGGCGCCCGGGTCGGCTGTGTTGTCACCCGAAATAAGGAACTGCAGCAGGCACTTCTGAAGTTCTGCCAGTCTCGCTTGGCTGTGGCAACCATTGACCAGGCAGGTGCTGCTGCTCTGTACCACGTGAAGAGCGATTTCTTCCGGGCGTCCAAAGAGGAATATCGGCGCCGCCGGGATACGGTTATCCGGAAACTGCGCATGATTCCCGGCGTGGTGGTGGAAGAGCCCATGGGCGCTTTCTATGTGATGGCCAGCCTGCCGGTGGATGATTCGGACAAATTCCAGCGTTGGCTGCTGGAGAAATTCGATGACCACGGCGATACGGTCATGTTTGCGCCCGGGGCTCCGTTCTATGAAACCCCCGGCAAGGGAATCAACGAAGTCCGAATTGCATATGTTTTGAAGCAGCAGGATCTGGAACGTGCCATGGATGTGCTGGCCAGAGGAATTTCTGCTTATCAGCGCCAGGTGATGCATATCCAGACGGAACCTATAAAGTAATTATTCCGGAATAGACGTGAAATACAGGACCGTGTGTCCATTCCCATTGTCTCAAATTTCAATTTCACCGGGGTGCTCTCAGCACCCCGGTGTTTTCTCCTTCGACGGAAACTTTACGGACGGTATTATATAATACAGCCGTAATTTACAAAGGGGGAGAGGCAAATGTTCAAAGGTATATCCATTTTTTTCTGCGCAGCGGTAATGGTGCTAAGTCTGGCGCCGCCTGTGCAGGCAGCAGAAAACACTGGGTCTATTGCAATTAAACTGGATGCGGGGGAACTTGCAGTGACGCAAGGCAGTGTGACAATCTGTCACGCGGGGACAATCACGGAAGGCGGCTACCAACTTGACGACAATTTTGGGGGAGGATTTGTCCGGAAGGAGGATGCCCGGTCTGTGGAACTGGTCCAATGGCTTATTCGCATGGATCAGTCACCCTCCGGTATTTCCCAGGAACTGGACGCCGATGGCTGGGCATCCGTCTCCGGGCTGCCGGATGGTCTGTACCTGCTGGTGCAGGAGGAACGTATGGAGGGATTTTACCCGTTCCAGCCATTTCTGGTGGAACTTTCGGAGAAAGCAGGGCGAAACATTCAGCTAAACCCCTTGGTTTACCCCATTGTGCTTGAACTGCCCGCCACCGGACAGGGTGCACAGGTTTTCTGGGCGATGGTGGGCATGGCAGGTTCCGGACTGGGAATTCTGATCTGCTTCTTCTGCAAACGCTTCAGAAAAATGTGGAACTAACAGACAATAGCCTGGCATTTCCTTTGGGAAATGCCAGGCTATTTCAATCATTACACGCTACGGCTGCTTGGATTGTTCTTTGTCATAAAGCAGCACCTCTTTTGCCAGATACACCGGACGCTTTTTGCTTTGTTCAAAGGTGCGTCCCACATATTCTCCAATAATTCCGGTGCAGAACAGCTGTACAGATCCAAAGAAGAGAATCAGGACAATGATGGTTGCGTATCCCGGGACGTCAATTCCCTTGATCAGCTTTTCCAGCAGAACGGAAATCAGATAGAGAACGGCGCCAACGCCGGAAACACATCCCAATACCGTTGCCAGCCGCAGGGGCGCTGTGGAAAAGCCGATGATGCCCTCAATGGCATACTCGGTCAGTTTCCAGAAATTCCATTTGGATGTACCAGAGGCACGCTCACAGGCAGTGTAGGGAATAAAACAGGTGTCATATCCCACCCAGGCAAAAATGCCCTTGGAAAAACGGTGATATTCTGCAAGTTCCAGGATGCTGTCCCGGACACTGCGGCGGAATGTCCGGAAATCACTGGCATCCGGCTGCAGAGTCACATCGGACAGCTTATTGATCATCCAATAGAAGCTCTTTTTGAAAAAAGAAAGCACCTTGCCTTCTCCCCGGCGATCCTGATAGGCTGCGACTACATCATACTCGGGCTGTTCGTCCAGAATTTTCACCATGTCCCGACAATTTCCGGGCGCTGCTGCAGGTCGGCATCAATCAGCGCAATATACGATCCTTCGGCATATTGAAGTCCGGCATAGATTCCGGCTTCCTTACCAAAATTCCGGGAGAAAGAGACAACTTTTACCGGACATTTTTGGGCAGAATACAGCTTCTTCAAGTTGTGAAGGGTTGCATCCCTGCTGCCGTCGTTGATAAAAACCAGTTCATAATCATAACCACAACCCTGAAAAGCCTGAATTACAGCTTCTTGAAAGGGGGCAACATTTTCTGCTTCATTATAGCATGGAACAACCAATGACAGTTTCATTTCCATCAACATCCCTTTCTAAGGTAAACTGAAACTTATTATAGGAAATAATCATGAACGAGTCAAGTATCATTCTGGAAAATCAGAAGGATGATTCCGGTTTTTTGAAGCAATATTGGGATAATCTGTTGACACATTGGTAAAAATGTGGTAGATTACACTGGTAAATGCATGGATGGGGAGGTTCTGCTTTCATCGCTGTTCAGAGAATGCCCGGTAGGTGCGAGGGCAGGAGCGAGAAAGCGGATGGTCGCCCCGGAGCGGATTGCCTGAATGTTAGTAGGGCGATACGGGTCAGCCCGTTACAGCTGCCAAGTGCCCGGAAGGGAATTCAGGTGGTACCGCGGAAGACGTATTTTCGCCCTGAACGCTTTGCGTTCAGGGCTTTTTTCATGAAAAAGGAGCGTAGGATATGCAAAAGGAATTACCCAAAGTGTATGAACCGCAGCAAGTGGAATCCCGCATTTACCAGATGTGGCTCGATGGCGGATATTTTCACGCTGAGCGGGATGAAAGCAAAAAGCCTTTTACCATTGTGATGCCCCCACCAAATGTCACCGGACAGCTGCATATGGGCCATGCCATGGATGCAACGCTGCAGGATACTCTGATCCGGTTCAAGCGGATGCAGGGATATAATGCGCTGTGGATTCCCGGCGTTGACCATGCGGGCATTGCCACCCAGATCAAGGTGGAAGAGGAGCTTCGCAAGGAGGGGCTGACCCGTTATGATCTGGGGCGGGAAAAGTTCCTGGAACGGGTCTGGGACTGGAAGAACAAGTTCGGAAACCGGATTGTGGAGCAGCAGAAAAAGCTGGGCGCCTCCTGCGACTGGGATCGGGCACGGTTTACCATGGATGAGGGCTGCTCCAAGGCTGTTCGGGAGGTATTTGTCTCCCTGTACGAGAAAGGCTTGATTTACAAAGGCAGCCGGATTATCAACTGGTGTCCTCACTGTGTTACTGCTCTTTCCGATGCAGAAGTGGAGTATGTGGATAAGCCGGGCCACCTGTGGCACATCCGCTATCCCCTGGCAGATGGGAGCGGTGAAGTGGTTGTTGCCACCACCCGTCCGGAAACCATGCTGGGCGATACCGGTGTGTGCGTGAATCCCAACGATGATCGTTACCGGGATATTGTAGGTAAAAAGGTGATTCTCCCCTTGATGAACAAGGAAATCCCGGTGGTGGCAGACGACTATGCGGAGATGGAATTTGGTACCGGCTGTGTGAAGATGACGCCGGCTCATGACCCCAATGACTTTGAAGTGGGTCTGCGCCATAACCTGGAAGTGATTCGGGTCTTGGATGACAACGGCAAAGTCAATGAGCTGGGCGGAAAGTATGAGGGAATGGACCGCTACGACGCTCGGAAGGCCATTGTTGCGGATTTGGAAGCCGGTGGTTATCTGGTCAAGGTGGAGGATTACAGCCACAACGTCGGTACCTGCTATCGCTGCCATAAGGATGTAGAGCCCATCATCTCTGCTCAGTGGTTCGTCAAGATGAAGCCCTTGGCAGAAAAGGCCATTCGTGTGGTGAAGGAAAACGAAACCAAGTTTGTACCGGAGCGCTTTACCAAGACCTACCTGAACTGGATGGAGAATGTCCGGGACTGGTGTATCTCCCGGCAGCTGTGGTGGGGCCACCAGATTCCTGCCTGGACCTGCGCCGACTGCGGTCATATCACCGTTTCCCGTGAAGATGCCTGCAAGTGTGAAAAGTGCGGCAGCACCAACATTGAACGGGACCCCGATGTGCTGGACACCTGGTTCAGTTCCGCTCTGTGGCCTTTTGAAACCCTGGGCTGGCCGGAAAAGAACCCGGATTATGACTATTTCTATCCCACGGATGTGTTGGTAACCGGCTATGATATTATCTTCTTCTGGGTTGCCAGAATGATTTTCTCCGGCTGCGAACACACCGGGAAAACGCCGTTCCACACCGTGCTGATGCATGGTCTGGTCCGGGACAGCCAGGGCCGGAAAATGTCCAAATCTCTGGGCAACGGCATTGATCCTCTGGAAATGATTGATAAGTATGGCTGCGACGCCTTGCGGATGAACATGGTTACCGGCAACTCTCCCGGAAACGACATGCGCTTCTATGTGGAGCGGTGCGAGGCCATGCGCAACTTCGCCAACAAACTGTGGAACGCATCCCGGTATGTGATGATGAACCTGGCAGACCAGAATGTCCAGGGACTGCCGGAGATTTCCCAGTTGGAAATTGCGGACAAGTGGGTCCTCAGCAAGCTGAATACCCTGATCTCGGAAGTGACGGACAATCTGGAAAAGTACGAGCTGGGTGTTGCTGTGCAGAAGGTGTACGACTTTATCTGGGATACCTACTGTGACTGGTATATCGAGCTGACCAAGGCACGGCTTTACTCGGAAGATGCGGACCGGAAGCAGACGGCTATGAAGGTCCTGGTGTACGTGCTGGACCAGGTGCTGCGGCTGCTGCATCCGTTCATGCCCTTCATTACCGAGGAGATCTGGCAGAGCCTGCCCCATGAAGGACCGGCACTGATTGTGGCCCAGTGGCCCCAGTATCGGGAAGAACTTGCGTTCCGGACAGAGGAAAGTCATATGGAGTCTGTGATGAACGCCATCCGTGCCATCCGGAACCGTCGGGCGGAGATGAATGTGCCGCCCAGCAAGAAGGCTGCGCTGTATGTGCTGACTTCCAAGCGGGATGCGTTCCTGGAGGGTGAAGGCTTTATCCAGCGCCTGGCCTATGCGGATCAGATTGTGATGCTGGATCAGGAACCGGAGAATCTGGATGGAATGGTAACCTGCACCACGGTGGATGCCAAGCTTTACATCCCCATGGGACAGTTGGTGGATGTAGCCAAGGAGCTGGAGCGGATTGGTAAAGAGCTGGAAAAGGCCAGAAAGAATCTGGCTTCTTTGGAAGGCAAACTCAGTAATGAGAAGTTTATCTCCCGTGCCCCGGAATCGGTGGTGAACGCCGAACGGGAAAAGGCTCAGAAAGCCCGGGATCTGATCGCCAGCTTGGAACAGAGCCTGGCGGCAATGGAAAAACTGAAGTAAATGTTGCGTGGGGTGCAAACTATAGGTTTGCACCCCATATTATTTTTGAACAATCCCGTTTCCGACTGCAAATTCGGCAACGGGATTTTATACTGTCTACAGAAAAACCAACCAAGGAGGCAGCATATGCATTTCACAAGCTTTTTGGAAGAGGGGCGCTTGACCGTTGCCCTGACGGGGGAGATCGACCACCACTGCGCCAAGGCCTATATTCAGGCCATTGCTGCAAAAATCGAGGCGTATACCCCCAGCGTCTGTGTGCTGGATTTTCAGGAAGTTTCCTTTGTAGATTCCTCGGGAATTGCGGTGGTGATCAATGCGCTGCGAAGCATGACCCAAATTGAGGGCCAGCTGCTTTTGACTGGCATTGCACCTCAGCCGATGCGAGTTTTCCGTGCATCCGGAATTGACAAACTGGTACAGATCAAGGAGGCTGTTTCATGAAATTTGATAACTACATGATTCTGGATTTCCCCAGCAAATCCTGTAATGAGGCCTTTGCCCGGTCCGCCGTGGCTTGCTTTGCAGCACAGATGGACCCGACGCTGGAGGAATTGGGAGACATTCGTACGGCGGTTTCAGAGGCGGTGACCAACTGCATTGTCCATGCCTATCCGGAACGATTGGGAAATATCACCCTTCGGTGCCGGATCCTGAAGGACAATGTGCTGGACATAGTGGTAAAGGACAAGGGAATCGGCATTGCAGATGTGGAGCAGGCGCGCCGACCCTCTTACACGACAGGAGGAAACGAACGAAGCGGCATGGGCTTTACAATTATGGAGAGCTTTATGACCAACCTGGAAATTGTGTCCAAACCTGGAAAGGGCACTACCGTACATATGCGCAGAAAACTGCTCCGACGGCAATGAGCAGGCAGGAGGAACTGATTCAGCGCTCCCAAAGCGGGGATCGGGAAGCGACGGAACTGCTGGTAGAGGAGAATTCCGGACTGATCTGGTCTGTTGTGAGACGATTCATGGGACGGGGGGCTGAGGCGGATGACCTGTATCAGCTGGGGTGCCTGGGATTACTGAAAGCCATTGAAGGATTTGATCTGGAATTTGGCACGCAGTTTTCTACTTATGCTGTCCCTAAAATTGCCGGAGAAATCCGACGATTCCTTCGGGATGATGGGGCAGTAAAGGTTTCCAGAAGCCTGAAAGAACAATCCGCAACCATCAAAGTGGCCCGAAGCCGTCTGACAGCAGCTTTGGGGCGGGAGCCCACGGTGCAGGAGATTTCCCGACAGACGGGTTTTTCCCCGGAGGAAATTGCCCTGGCGGAGACCGCTACCGCCGCCACGGAATCCATTCAGAAACAGACGGGAGAAGAGGGCTTTTCTCTGGAAAATGTCCTGACGGACACCGAGTCCGAGGAAGGGCTTGTGGAGAAAATCGCCCTTCGGCAGGCCATCAATGCACTGCCGGAGCGGGAACGGACGGTAATTCAGCTTCGCTATTTCCATTGCCTGACCCAGCAGCGGGTGGCCAAGGTTATGCAGGTCAGCCAGGTACAGGTTTCCAGAATCGAAAAAAAGGCCCTTACCATGCTGAAGGAACTGATGGCGTAAAATTGTGTCTTTACCTTTTCCGCAAAATGCGCTAAAATAGGTGCATTATTGAAAATGGACAGGTGTGACTATGACACAAGAATGGAATACCCGTTTTCTGGCAGCTCGCCAGACATACATATCCCGGCAGTTTTCCAAGCTGAATCCCATGCAGCAGGAAGCGGTACGGACAACCCAGGGGCCGCTGCTGCTCCTGGCCGGCGCCGGCAGCGGTAAAACCACGGTGCTGATTAACCGAATCGCCAATCTGATGCGCTTTGGCAGAGGAAGCGACTGCCATGAGATTCCGGCTGGGATTTCTCAGGAAAATGTTGCATTTCTGGAGAATCTGGAGGAAGAACCCAGCGACGAGGATCGCCTCCGGGCAGACCGGCTGTGTGCCGTGGAACCTGCGGTGCCCTGGAGTATAATGGCGATTACCTTCACCAACAAGGCCGCAAATGAAATGAAGGAGCGGCTTTCCCTGCTTCTGGGACCGGAGGCAGAAGATATCTGGGCCATGACGTTTCATGCAGCTTGCTGCCGGATTCTGCGGCGGGATATTGAGCGGGTGGGGTATGGAAGAAGTTTCACCATCTACGATACTTCTGATTCGGAACGGATTATGAAGGAAATCGTCCGGGATATGGGTCTGGATGACAAAACATTTCCGGCAAGGTATGTTCTTGCGGCAATCAGCAAGGAAAAGGATAAAATGATTTCTCCCGGCGAAATGCTGGAAAAGGCGGAAGCCCAGGGGGATGTCCGTGCAATTCCCATTGCCAAAGCTTATGCACGCTATCAGCAGCAGCTGAGGGACAACAATGCGCTGGATTTTGACGACATTATTTATGTTACCGTCCAGCTTTTGCAGCAGAATCCCGACGTCCGGGAATACTATCAGCGGAAGTTCCGTTACATTCTGGTGGATGAATACCAGGATACCAACCATATGCAGTATTTGCTGACCTCGCTGCTGGCGGGGGGATATCAGAATATCTGTGTGGTGGGTGATGATGATCAGAGCATCTACCGGTTCCGGGGCGCGACCATTGAGAATATTCTGAATTTTGAAAAGCAGTATCCCGGTACCCGGACCATTCGCCTGGAACAGAATTACCGTTCCACCCAGTCTATCCTGAATGCGGCCAATGCGGTGATTTCCCACAACATCGGCCGGAAAGGGAAGCGGCTGTGGACGGACAACGGTAAAGGGGAACCCATTACGGTGTATGAAGCCAGCGACGAGGGGACGGAAGGCAACTTTGTGGCAGGAAAAATTCTGGCTGGTTCCCGTGGAAAACAGTTCCGGGATTATGCCATTTTGTACCGGACCAACGCCCAGTCCAACGCTCTGGAATACGCACTAAAACGCAATGGAATCCCCTATCGGGTAATCGGTGGGACCCGTTTCTTTGATCGGGCGGAAGTAAAGGATATGCTGTCGTATCTGTGTGTGATCAACAACCGGTTCGATGACCTTCGACTGAAACGGATCATCAACAATCCGCCCCGGGGCCTGGGGCAGAAAACCATCGAAACCGCGTCCCGGCTGGCAGAGGCGGAGCATAAGCCTTTGTATGCGGTGATTGCTGATGCGGGTAATTATGGTCCTCTGGAGAAATCCGCCGGTAAATTCAGGCAGTTTTCTGACATGGTGGAGTCTCTGGCCCAGCTTCTGGATGATGGAATGAGTCTGCCGGATTTCTATGAGGAAGTGCTGGTCCGTACCGGATACGAAGATATGCTCAAAGCCAAGGAAACCGAGGAAAACAAAACTCGGTTGGAAAACGTGCGGGAATTAAAATCCAGCATCTACTCTTATGTAGAAAACGCGGAAACACCCTCGCTGGCCGGCTTTCTGGAAGAAATTGCGCTCTACACCGACCTGGAACAGTACAACGAGGGAGATGACGCCGTGGTGATGATGACCATGCACTCGGCGAAGGGACTGGAATTCCCACACGTGTTCCTGGTGGGATTTGAAGATGGCCTGTTCCCGGGAATGCGGGCCATCGGCGATGCGGAAGAAATGGAAGAAGAACGGCGGCTGTGCTATGTTGCCATTACCCGGGCCAAGCAAACGCTGACCATCTCCTATGCCCGGCAGCGCATGATCTACGGGCGGACCGCAGCATCCCTGCCATCCCGTTTCCTGAAGGAAATCCCCGAGGAGTGCGTGGTAAAGAAGGGGGGATACCGGATGTCCCAGGACAGCGGCGGCGGATATTATATGGGACAGACCCGCCGGAGCGCTGCGCCGGTGAAGAAGCCCCAGCCCCGATCCTCCTTGCTTTCCCAGCCATCCGGAACCATTCTGGAAGTTAATCAGGGGGACATGGTGCAGCATGCTGCCTTTGGAAAAGGCATGGTCCTGTCTGTAGTGAAGATGGGTGGGGACGCCTTGCTGGAAATTGCGTTTGACGACATCGGGACCAAAAAGCTGATGGCGAAAACCGCTTCGGCTCACATGAAAAAACTGTAATGGCCTGCTGCGCCGGCTCATAGAATATTCCGGGAGGGGATGCCTGTGAGACGGCTGCGAATGGGAGTCCGTTTATTCATGGTTTTCCTGGCGGCGGTTGCTCTGCTGTTTTTGATGTTCCGGAGTCGGTATCGGGATATTATTCAGGAATTGGCGGAAACTCAGGTGAAAAATACGACGTCTGATCTTACCAATGACGCAATTGCTAAACAGATTGCCGAAGGTGTGATTCAGTATGACCGGATTGTCTATTTTGAAAAGGACCTGGATGGCCGGATCACGGCGCTGAAAACCAATATGAGTGAGATAAACCGGTTGAAAACGGATATTTTGAATATCATCAATGATGAAATCCTGGCATTGGATACATCGGATATTGGAATTCCGCTGGGGAGCCTGTTTCTTCCGGAATTTCTTTCCGGGAGGGGGCCTGCAATTCCGGTGCACATCCTTTCCATCCGGAATTCGGACGCTACCTTTGCCAGCAATTTTTCCCAGGCAGGCATCAACCAAACTCTTCATCAGCTGACGATGGTTGTCAGCGTGGATGTGGCCATTCTGGTACTGGGTCAGACCAGTAACTTTACGGTGAACAGTGAAGTGGTGGTGGCCCAGACCGTCATTGTGGGGGATGTCCCCAATATGTTTTTGAATACCGGAGGAAGTTATGGATCCTAAAGAGAGAGCCCGCCAGCTGCGGGATATCCTGACAGAGGCGAATTATCGCTACTATGTGCTGGACGACCCGACCATGGCGGATTACGAATACGACCAACTGCTGCGGGAACTGGAAACGCTGGAATCAGCCCATCCGGAACTGGTGACGCCTGACTCGCCCACACAGCGTGTAGGCGGCCAGGTAGTGAGTCAATTCGAGAAGGTGACCCATGCGGTTCCGCTGATGAGTCTGCAGGACGTTTTCAGTATGGAGGAATTGAACGAATTTCTGAATAAGATCTTGTCAGAACAGGCGGACGCCGCATTTTCTGTAGAACCCAAAATTGATGGCCTGTCCGTGGCGCTGGAATACGAAAACGGTGTGTTTGTCCGGGGGGCAACCCGGGGTGACGGGGTAGTGGGGGAGGATGTAACGCAAAACTTAAAAACAATCCGCTCGATTCCCATGCGATTGGAGGGAGCACCCGACCGCCTGATCGTCCGGGGGGAGGTGTTTATGCCGAAGAAAAGCTTTGAAAAACTGAACGCCCGCCAGGAAGCTTTGGGCAAGCCGCTGTTTGCCAATCCCCGGAATGCCGCTGCCGGATCCCTGCGCCAGTTGGATCCGAAAATCGCGGGACAACGGGGACTGGATATCTATGTGTTCAATGTTCAGCTGGCGGAGGGCGTGACCTTTACCAGCCACTGTGAGTCCCTGGAATATTTGAATCGGCTGCGTTTCAAAGTGATCCCTTACCAGAAACTTTCCACGATCGAGGAGATTGACCGTCAGGTGGAGGCAATCAATGAAAATCGGGGAGAGCTGATCTGTGACATTGACGGAGCAGTCATCAAGCTGGATAATCTGGCACAGAGGGAGAATCTGGGTGCCACAGCAAAGTTCCCCCGATGGGCAGCGGCTTATAAATACCCACCGGAAATCAAGTCTACTGTAGTGGAAAACATTGTGGTCCAGGTGGGACGGACCGGCGTTCTGACACCGAAGGCGGTGGTTCGCCCTGTTCGCCTGGCGGGAACCACTGTGACCAATGCCACGCTGCACAATCAGGACTTCATATCCCAGCGGGACATTCGGATCGGTGATACGGTCAAAATTCGTAAAGCTGGGGAAATCATTCCGGAAATACTGCAAGTTGACCTGTCTTTGCGGCCATCTGATGCAAAACCATATCAAATCCCGATGGTGTGCCCGGTGTGCGGGGCACCGGTGGAAAAAGATGAAGAAGGGACATTCCTGCGCTGTACCGGAGCGGAGTGCCCGGCCCAGCTGAGCCGGAACATCGCCCATTTTGTCAGCCGGGACGCCATGGACATCGATGGTTTGGGTGATTCCATTGTGGAAAGCCTGATTGAAAAGGGACTGATTCATTCGGCGGCGGATATTTATTATCTGAACATGGAGGAAATTTCCAGCCTGTGGAAGTCAGGAACCACAGCGGCAAAAAAACTGCTGGATGCCATTGAAGCCAGCAAACAGCAGGATCTCAGCCGTCTGATCTATGCACTGGGTATCCGCCAGGTTGGTACCAAGACCGGGAAGGTGCTGGCTGCTACCTTCGAAAGCCTGGACAATCTGATGGAAGCTTCTGAGGAAGCCTTGATGGAGGTCCCGGACATCGGAGGCATTACGGCCCAGAGCATCCACAGCTGGTTTGCGCAGCCCCAATCGCAGCACTTGATTATGCGTCTTCGGCAGGCAGGGGTGAACTTCCTGAGCCAGAAAAAAGTTACGGACAACCGTTTCGCAGGCATGACATTTGTTCTGACGGGGGCACTGAGCCGGTTCACCCGGGAGGAAGCCACTGAGCAAATTGAAAACTTCGGGGGGAAAGCTTCCGGCTCTGTTTCCAAAAAGACAACCTATGTGGTGGTCGGTGAGAATGCCGGATCCAAAGAGCGTAAGGCCAGGGAATTGGGAATTCCTGTCCTGACAGAAGAAGAGTTCTGGGAAATGATTCAATAACCTCAATGATGAAAACGCCGCCGCATCGACTTTTCGATGCGGCGGCGTTTTGTGAAGAAGGAAGCCCCCCGCCTAAGCGGGGGGCAGTGATTTTAGTTTGCGGCGTTGAGAACCAGATCCTTGCGGATATAGCTGGTGTCGCCCTCAGTAACCGTTACCGCATCAACGGTTTCGGTATACCAGGCAGTTACATCTTCATCCCGCAGCTGGGTCTCAATCTGATAATCCCGGTAGGTGTAGTCCGTCTGACCGACATAGTACATCACGTGATAACCGTACTGGGTTTCGATGATGCCGGTGTCGCCGGGCTGATGATCGTCCAGTGCCCAGTCCTTGAAAGCGTCAACATAGTTGGAGTCAGGAGAAATGTTCTCATACAGGCCACCGGTGGTGCCGTCACCGTCATCAGACTTGGCGTTTGCCAGTTCGGCGAAACTTTCCTCGGTGGCATCTCCGGCTTCCCACTCGGCGAGGATTTCTTCCGCGGCGGTCTTTGCAGCTGCCTTCTCCTCATCGGAATAAGTGGTGGTACCGGTAGTCTCATCCGTGGTGCCGCCTTCGAAGGAAACCAGAATGTGGCGCACATTGGACAGGGGGAAGGTGTTGTCGGTGCTGCCAATGTAGTATACCACATAATATCCGTTGGTGGTGGTCACTTCTTCACCATCGTCATTTGTAGAAGTGGAGGTGCTAGCAAAGTAAGAAAGGTCGCCTTCCTTACGACTTTCGTCAGTCAACCAGTCCACATACAGGGAGTTGACGGAACTGTACAGTGCCGCATCGTATGCGGTGCTGGATGCCTCGGTATCGGCATTGATGGAAAGCTCCGCAATGGCGGCATCCAGTGCCTCTACCGAGTCAATCTTTTCGCTGGTCAGCTGCTTTGCGGCTTCTTCGGCAGCGGCGACGGATGCGTCGGTCTCTTCCTGGGAGTAGGTGGTATTGCCGTCCTCATCCGTGGTACCACCGGTCAGGAAACGGCTGGCAGCCAGATAGTAGGTTTGATAGGTGTAGGAGGAATAGGCGTCGTAATTTTCCGCTTCCGCAGCCCGCAGATCTTCATCCGTATAGGTCAGGGAATCGGAGTAGTGTTCCTGGTAAGCCTGGGCCAGAGTGGTGGCTTCGCAGTAGTCCTGATAGCTGTCCAAATCCGCACCCTTACCATAGATTGCCTTCAGGTAAGCTTCCCCATCGGAATAGCCATACAAGGTGGCATAGACATCCAGCGTGGAGATGTTGGACTGAATGGTGCTTGCGTCCTCTTCGGAAAGGGTAAAGCCCTCAGCCTTCGCTGCATCTACCAGCGCATATACCGCCTGGGCGGAACTCTTTGCGGAGGACAGGAAGTCATCAGCCCAGGTGCTTCCGGTTTCCTCGTTGGAGATCTGCTCATCCAGGGGCTTTGTAACGTCCAGGCCGAACATGGCGGCGTAGCTGCCATAGGAAGAGTAGAAATTGTTGACGGCGTCCATGTAGAAGTAATTCAGTTCTGCATTGCTCAGCTCGTGGGTGCCCACGGTCAGCGCAACGGTGTTCTTTTCACGAATACCGCTGTTGACAATGGTTTGCCGCACACCTACAAAAATGGCCACGGCAAGAAGCAAAACCATAACCACAACAAAAGCGGTTGTGTACAGGCTGACCTTTTTGGCCTCCTTCTGAGCGGACTGCTGCTTTTCTGTCAGCTTGGCGGCGTCCTGCTCTTTCCGGAGCTTTTTCTTGTTGGATGCACTCATGTGATCATATCCTCTCGTTTGTCTCAATGGTTTTTGCGTCAAAATGCATAGACCCCGCTATTATAACTGATCATGATTCAGGATTCAAGGGGAAACATTGTCAAAATGGGGAATATTTC
>DSLFC04101__coassemble_446_pt1 | contig 29387 bp, 24 predicted proteins | sample DSLFC04101__metabat2_low_PE_049 | metagenome-assembled genome bin DSLFC04101 | reverse complement strand
TTGCAGCCTGAGAAGTGTTTTCTGCCAGGTACACGCCCCGGCAGAAAACTTTTTTGACTTTATTTGCTGCCACAGACGGCAAACTCTGTAAGACTTTTTTGACACGCTCATATCCCTCCGCCATTTGGCGGAGGGATTTTTTTGCAAAAACTGCCCGCCCGGGCATTCCGGGCGGGCATAATCTGTTGTAAGATTACCAGGACAGCATCTTCTGGAACAGCTCCATGTACTTCTGAGCCGGGACGTCCCAGCTGAAGTCCATTTCCATGCCCTTCTTCTGCAGAGCGTGGAAGGATTCGGGCTTCTTGCGGTACAGGTTCAGGCAGCGCTTCAGCGCGGCATAGAAGTCGTCGGCGTTGTAGCTCTGGAAGGTGAAGCCCAGGCCGCCTTCGCCGTTCTCATCCACAGGAGGCACGGTGTCCTTCAGGCCGCCGGTGGCGTGTACCACAGGAACGGTGCCGTAACGCATGGCGTTCATCTGGCTCAGCCCGCAGGGTTCAGACTTGGAGGGCATCAGGTAGATGTCCGCACCGGCATAGATCCGGGCAGCCAGCCCCAGGTTGAAGGTGATCTTGGCGGATACCTGTTTGGGGAACTGCCGCTCCAGATCCCGGAAGAAGCCTTCGTACTGGGCTTCGCCGGTACCCAGAATCAGCAGCTGGGTATCCTCCTCCCACATCAGCCGCCGGGCGATGTAGCACAGCAGATCCAGGCCCTTGTGCCCGGCCAGACGGGTAACCATGGCCATCAGGGGCACATCCGGATCCACCGGCAGACCCACTTCCTCCTGGAGGGCGGCCTTACACTTGGCCTTTCCTTCCACGAAGGTCTTGGAATTATAGTGGGCGGGCAGCGCCTTGTCGGTTTCGGGGTTGAAGGTGTTCACATCAATGCCGTTGGTGATGCCGGTGAGCTTCCAGGCGTTGTTGGCCAGGATGCCGTCCAGACCGTGAGCATAGTAGGGGTACATCAGTTCCCGGGCGTAGGTCTCGGAGACGGTGGTCACCAGATCGGCGGTTTCAATGGCGCCCTTCATCACGTTGACGGAGTTGTTCATGTCCAGCACAGGCCGGTACTCCCAGGGAAGGCCCAGCATATCGTCGAAGAAGTTGGCGTTGGCCCAGCCCTGGTATTCAATGTTGTGAATGGTGTACATGCACCGGGTCTTGGGGAACTGCTCGAAATACACCGCCTTCAGATAGGTGGGAATCAGGGCAGTCTGCCAGTCGTTGCACTGAATCACATCGGGGATGAAGTCCAGGGCTACCATGGCGTCCAGACAGCCCCGGGAGAAGAAGGCGAAACGTTCGCCGTCATCCATGTCCCCGTAGATGGCGCCGGTCCGGGCGCCGAAGTAATACTCGCTGTCCAGGAAGTAGACCTGCACCCCATCGGTGCGGTTCAAAAGCTTCATCACGGCGCAGTACTGCTTCCGCCAGCCCAGGGAGACCCGGAACTCTGCCAGCTTCTCTGTGGGGTAGGCGGCGTTGGTCTTGATCTTGCTGTAGTAGGGCAGGAACAAGGCCACTTCATTTCCTTCAATCCGGGCCAACGCGGCAGGCAGAGCCTCCATTACATCGCCCAGACCGCCGGATTTGGCGTAGGGAGCGCCTTCCGAGGCGCAGACGGCAATTTTCATACGGTCTCCCCCCGCTTGACAATGATGGGATTCTCCTTGGTGCCGATGAGCTTGGCGCCGGGGGTCACGGTGACGTTCTTATCCAGAATCACGTACTTCAGCTCGCAGCCCTCACCGATCACGGAGTCGTTCATGATCACGCACATCTCCACATCGGCGCCCTTGGACACGGTAACCTGACGGAACAGAATGGACTTGTCCACGGCGCCTTCCAGCATGCAGCCGTCGGCCACCAGGCAGTCGTTGATGTCGCACTCGTCGCCGTAGTAGGTGGGAACCCGGTCACGGACCTTGGTGTACACGGGATGGTAGCCGTGGAACATATCGTGACGGATGTCCTTGTCGATCAGAGACAGGGAGTTGTAGTAATACTCCTCTACGGACTCGTTGAACATGGCCACGCCTTCATGCTGATAGACATTGACGGAGACCTTGCCCCGCTGCCAGCCGCCCAGCACCAGGTCCCGGTCCATGTGGAACTTATCCCGGGCGATCATTTCCTTGACCTGCTGCATCAGCCACTTCTTGTTCAGCACGAACATATCCATGGAAGCCAGATAGTCGGAATCGGCGGCGTAGTCAACCACCATGTCAGAAACCTCGCCGTTTTCCATCTTCAGGGCCAGGTCGATGATCTTCTGCCCATTGCAGATGCCGGCCTTGGTAACCACGGTGATATCCTTGCCGCTGGCAACATGGGCAGAGAGAACCTTGTTCAGGTCGATGTTGGACAGGATGGCGGAGTCGATCATCACCACCAGCTCGTCATCGGCACCGTACTCCAGGAAATCCATGGCGTGGGCCAGGGACTCCAGCTTGCCCCGGTAAGTATGGGTGGAGGACATGGCGTAGGGGGTCAGAAATTCCAGGCCGCCCTCTTCCAGCTCCAGACCCCACTCTTCACCGTCGCCGATGTGGTTCATCAGGGACTGGTAGTTGTGCCGGGAGATAATGCCCACATGGCGCACACCGGCGCAGCTCAGGTTGGACAGGGCAAAGTCCACCTGGCGATAGCGGCCGCCAAAGGGCAGAGAAGCCATGGTGCGCTTATTGGTCAGCTCACCCAGGCTTGCGTCATTGGTAAAAATAATACCCATTACGTTCATTGCGGAATCCTCCTCTTACAGCATGTCACCGGGTTTGAGCACGGTGTTGGCTTCTACGACAGCGCCCTTGGAGGTAACGCTGATGCTCCTCTTATCGTCGGGGCCGAAGGCACCGCCCACCACGGCGTTCTTGCAGACTTTGGAATTTTCGCCCAGGATGGCGTTGCGGACAATGGCGCCGGCCTCAATGACCACGCCGGGCATGACCACCGAGTCCTCCACCAGAGAGCCTTCGCCCACGGTGCAGCCGATGGAAATGATGGAATGCTTCACGGTGCCGTAGACCTCAGAGCCTTCCGCCACGAAAGCGTTGACAATCTTGGCCTTTTCGTCGATGTAGGAGGAGGGCAGCGCCGAGTTCCGGGCGTAGATCTTGTACCGCTCGTCACCACGCAGATCGAAGGCGGGTTCCTTGCCCAGCAGCTCCATATTTGCCTCCCACAGGGAAGCGATGGTGCCCACGTCCTTCCAGTAGCCGTCAAAGGGATAGGCCATCATCTTGTGCCCCTGATTCAGCAGCATGGGAATGATGTTTTTGCCGAAGTCGTTGGAGGAGTTGGGGTCATCTTCGTCGGCGATCAGGGCGTCCCGCAGAACCTTCCAGTTGAAGCAGTAGATGCCCATGGAGGCGTTGGTGGACTTGGGAACCGGGGGCTTTTCCTCAAATTCATAGATGGAGTTGTCCGGGTTGGTATTCAGGATGCCGAAGCGGCTGGCCTCTTCCAGGGGAACGTTGCGCACGGCGATGGTGCAGGAGGCCTGGTGCTTTTCGTGGTATTCCACCATGGCGGCATAGTCCATCTTATAGATGTGGTCGCCGGAGAGGATCACCACATAGTCCGGATCAAAGCGATCCACGAAGTCGATGTTCTGGTAGATGGCGTTGGCAGTGCCCTTGTACCAGCCGGACTTCTTGTCGTGGCGCTCGTAGGGGGGCAGAACCTGGGCGCAGCTGTGGGTCTTGTTCAGGCCCCAGGGCTGGCCGTTGCCGATGTACTCGTTGAGTTCCAGGGGCTGATACTGGGTCAGAATGCCCACGGTATCGATGCCGGAGTTGACGCAGTTGCTCAGAGGGAAGTCGATAATGCGATATTTTCCGCCGAAGGGGACGGCGGGCTTGGCGGTTTTCTCCGTCAGGACCTTCAGACGGCTGCCCTGGCCGCCGGCCAGCAGCATGGCGATTACACGTTTTTTCTGAAAATACATGGTCACAGCTCCTCTTCCGAATAATCTGGATGCTATAAATCAAAGGACAAATGATCACCCTATAGGTACATTTTCCCACAGTGATAACATATCATATTTTTAACCATTAGGGAAGGGACAAATTGTCTAAAATATGGAAAAAGTTTTTTGCATTTTGCACAACAGTTTTCCAGGGAATCGGGGGGCGGCTGGGGGATTGCACAATTTTCAGACGCTTTTCCATCCAAATTACTCCCAACCATCGGTCAAATTTATAGCCGCATTCCGGCAGCTCCGCCCGGAAGTGATACCCCATTTTTTCGTGGAAGCGAAGGGACCGGCCATTTTCGCTGGTAATCAGGGAGTAGAGCACCTGATATCCCTGCTCCTGTAAAATCCATTCCAAGGCCTGGTAAAGTTTTTGCGCAATTCCCGTGCCGGCCGCCTCTGGGCACAGGTAGATGGAGGGTTCTGCGCACCAGCGGTACGCCGCCCGCTCGAAGGGAGCGCTGGCGTAGGCGTATCCCAGGATTCGGCCCTCCTGTTCCCACACCAGCCAGGGGAACTGGGCGGTGATGGATTCAAAGCGCTGGAAAAAGGCCTCCGGAGTGGGAACCGTGTATTCAAAAGACACCGTGGTGTCCGTTACATAAGGAGCATAAATCTCCAGAATCCGCCCCAGATCGGCGGGTTCGGCAAAACGCAGCATGGCAATACCTCCTGGAAAAATATGGAAATACTTTACACGAATCTTTCTTCAATTTTACGCCGGAAAACCCCCTGCGTCAAGGTTGACAACCATGGAAATTTTGGGTAAAATAACACAGGTCAGACTACATAGAAAAGGAGGTACCACCATGGATGCTGGCGGTAGCGGCAACATACCAGGCCGAAGTAGACATACGCCCACCCGGTGGGCCTTTGTTTGACTTTTGCCCCGTGTGATTGCCTCTTTTTGACTGAAAATAAAGGAGGATTATCATGGCAGAACGGTTTGAAATTGTAGAAAAAGCCCTCCTGGCAATGCTGGAGGAGAAAAAGTATGCAACCCTGCGGGACATTCTGGTGACCATGAATCCCATTGACATCGCCGGAATTTTCGACGGGTTGGAGGAGCGGCAGATCCCGCTGCTGTTCCGTCTGCTGCCCAAGGAACTGGCGGCGGAAACCTTTGTGGAAATGGAGCCGGAGGCCCAGGAGCTGCTGATCCGGGGGTTCTCGGACAACGAGCTGAAGGAAGTGCTGGACGAGCTGTATGTGGACGACGCCGCCGACCTGGTGGAGGAGATGCCCGCCAACGTGGTCAAGCGGATTCTGAAGCATGCCGACCCGGAGATGCGCAGTTCCATCAATCAGATTCTGCGCTATCCGGAAAACTCCGCAGGCTCCATCATGACCACGGAATATGTCTCCCTGCGTCCCCATATGACGGTGGGAGAGGCCATCCTGCGGATTCGCCGCCAGGGTGTGGACAAGGAGACCATCTATACCTGCTACGTTACGGAAAAGGACCGGACCCTGATTGGACTGGTGACGGTGAAGGATCTGCTGCTGGCGGAGGACGACGAAACCCCCATTGAGGACATCATGCAGACCAACCTGATCTATGTCACCACCCAGACCGATCAGGAAGAAGTGGCCATCATGTTCAACAAGTATAACTTCCTGGCCCTGCCGGTGGTGGACGGGGAAAACCGGATGGTGGGCATCGTCACCTTCGACGACGCCATGGACGTTATGGAAGAAGAGGCCACCGAGGACATGGAAATCATGGCCGCTATGACCCCTTCGGAGAAGAGCTACTTGAAGAGCTCCCCGCTGGATCTGTTCAAGCACCGGATTCCCTGGCTGATGCTGCTGATGGTGTCGGCTACCTTTACAGGCATGATCATTACCTCTTTTGAGGACGCCCTGAGTCTGCTGCCCGCCCTGACTGCCTTCATCCCCATGCTGATGGACACCGGCGGTAACTGCGGCTCCCAGTCTTCCGTCACTGTCATCCGTGCCCTGAGCCTGGACGAGCTGAAGCTGGGAGATATTTTCAAGGTCATGTGGAAGGAATTTCGCACCGCCATTCTGTGCGGCATTGCCTTGTCTGTAGTATGCTTTGTGAAAATTTTGCTGGTAGACCGGATGCTTATGGGCAACAGCAGCATCAGTTTGCTGGTCAACAGCGCCGTGTGCCTGACACTGTGCGTCACTGTTATCATTGCCAAATTCGTGGGCTGCACATTGCCGCTGCTTGCCAAGCGCCTGGGCTTTGACCCGGCGGTGATGGCCAGCCCCTTCATCACCACCATTGTGGATGCCCTGAGCCTGCTGGTGTATTTCCTGTTTGCCAAGACCCTGCTGGGCGTATAAGCCGTAAAAACCAAAGCCGCCCCGGAAACCCGGGGCGGCTTTATCAGCTTGTCAAAAATCTCCCCTGTGCCTTTCGCACAGGGGAGATTGCTGTTTATTCGGATTCCAGCTGTTGGGCCATGGCGGCGATCAGCTTCTGCCGGGTGACGATGCCGCACAGGGCGTTCCGGTCATCCACCACCGGCACGAAGTTCTGCCGCAGGGCAGCCTGAATCACCACGGAAAGGTCCGCGTCGATGCCCAGAGCGGGGCAGAAATCCCGGCGGAGAATATCCCGGATGTAGAAGCGCTCCTGCTGCTTTAAGTCCGTGGAGCCGGTGCGAAGAATGTGCTGGAGAAAGTCCCCTTCAGAGACGCTCCCCACATACCGCTCCAGTTCGTCCAGCACCGGCAGGGCGGTGTAGCGGCACCGGCCCAGGACCTCCAGGCCCTGGCGGATGGTGTTGTTCTCGTGGAGGGTCACGGTCATGACCTTGGGGATCATCAGCATGGCAATGTTCATAGGCATTTCTCTGTACTGTGGGGGAAACGCTTAGAATTCACACTTCTTGGCGATGTAGGCCTTCAGCTCGCTGATGGGAATGCGGACCTGCTCCATGGTGTCCCGGTCCCGGACGGTGACGCAGTTGTCCGCGGGGCTGTTGTCGTCGCCCACGGTCTGGAAGTCCACGGTGATGCACAGGGGGGTGCCGATTTCATCTTCCCGGCGGTAGCGCTTGCCGATGGAGCCGGCGTCGTCGAAGTCCACCATGAAGTCCTTGCGCAGCTCCCGGTAGATCTCTTCGGCCTTGGGGCTGAGCTTCTTGCTCAGGGGCAGGACAGCGGCCTTGAAGGGAGCCAGAGCCGGATGCAGCCGCAGCACGGTGCGCACGTCTTCGTTGCCCTTCTTGTCCACGCCCACCACTTCCTGGTCGTAGGCTTCGCACAGGAAGGCCAGGGCCACCCGGTCGCAGCCCAGGGAGGGCTCGATGACGTAGGGAATGTAGTGCTCGTTCTTCTCCTGGTCGTAGTACTCCAGGCTCTTGCCGCTGGCTTCCTGGTGACGGCCCAGGTCGTAGTTGGTCCGGTCGGCGATGCCCCACAGCTCGCCCCAGCCGCCGCCGAAGGGGAACTGGTACTCGATGTCGGTGGTAGCCCGGGAGTAGAAGGCCAGCTCCGCCGGCTCATGATCCCGCAGCCGCAGGGACTCTTCCTTGATGCCCAGGCTCAGCAGCCAGTTCTTGCAGAAGTCCTTCCAGTAGGCGAACCACTCCAGGTCGGTGCCGGGCTGGCAGAAGAACTCGCATTCCATCTGCTCAAATTCCCGGGTGCGGAAAGTGAAGTTGCCCGGGGTGATCTCGTTGCGGAAAGCCTTGCCCACCTGGCAGACGCCGAAGGGCAGCTTCTTGCGGGTGGTGCGCTGAATGTTGGCGAAGTTCACGAAAATGCCCTGAGCGGTCTCGGGACGGAGGTAGCAGGTGGAGGAGGTGTCCTCGGTGACGCCGATCTGGGTCTTGAACATCAGGTTGAACTTCCGGATGGAGGTGAAGTTGTGCTTGCCGCACTGGGGGCACACCACATCCTCGTGGGAGGCGATGAAGGCGTCCATTTCCTCGAAGCTCATGGCGTCCACATTCACGCCCTTGCCGGACTCGGAGGCCTCGATCAGCTTGTCCGCCCGCTCCCGGGAGCCGCAGCCCTTGCAGTCCACCAGGGGGTCGGAGAAGGAACCCACATGGCCGGTGGTAACCCAGGTCTGGGGGTTCATGAGAATGGCGGCGTCCAGGCCCACATTATAATCAGACTCCTGGACAAACTTCTTCATCCAGGCCTTCTTCACGTTGTTCTTGAACTCCACGCCCAGAGGGCCGTAGTCCCAGGAGTTGGCCAGGCCTCCGTAGATCTCGGAGCCGGCGTAGACAAAGCCCCGGTTTTTGCAGAGGGTCACGATCATATCCAGTGTTTTTTCGCTGTTTTTCATGGTATTTCCTCCAAATGATTTGGCATATTCCTGTTGGGATTATACATAGGTTTTCCGAAGAAATCAAGGGGCAGTTCCCCGGATTAATGGGTCTGGGGCCGGAAATTCTCCCCCAGATCGGAAATCATGATCTCATACACCATATCCCCGATCTGGGTGGTGGTCAGGCCATCCAGTTCCTCCGGGGCGTAGACCTTTACCAGGTGGAAGGGAACGTGGGTGGGGCGGAGCTTGCGAAGGTTTTTGAAAATCTCCCGGGTGTTCTGAATGGTGCACACCACAATGGGCACCTTGGCCTTCTGGGCGATTTTGAACACCCCGGAGCGGAAGGGATGAAGCTTTCCGTCCTTGCTGGTGTAGCCCTCGGGGAAGGCGCACACCGACACTTCGTCATTCTGCAGCAGCCGGATGCACTGAATGATGGACTTCAGGGCCTGCCGGTCGTTCTCCCGGTCAATGGGCTGGCAGAGAATTTTATGCTGGAATTTGGCGATGATGGGCAGCTGGTAGTTCTCCTTCTTGGTCAGAAACGCCAGCTGGCTGCGGCGGAAGCAGTGGAGCACAATCCCCGGGTCGGCGATGAACAGGTGGTTGCACACCACCAGAAACCGGCCTTCTTTGGGAATGTTTTCCAAACCTCTGGCGTCCAGCCGGATCCACACCAGGGAAATCAGGGCTTCGATGTACAGATCCATTACCGTCCGGTAGAACTTGCTGTCATGTTCCTGGGGCTTGTTCAGATCCACCAGGGCGCAGATGATGGCAAGAAAGGCCAGGGCCAGCAGAAACAGCGCTGCATAGCTGCCCAGAAATACCAGGATTCCTTGCCACGCCTCCAGACCGGACAGCACGGTTCCGGCGGCGATGATCACCGAAGCGCAGGTGATGAAGCGCAGCAGGGAGCGGCGCAGGGCAAACAAAACAACTGCCAGCACCATCAGGGCCGGACAGAGGATAGACTCCCATTCCATACAATGCCTCCAAAATTCTGAGATAGGGGTATTATACTCCTATTTTCCCGGAGAAACAAGGCCAAAATCTCACCAAAGAGTTTTTTGACGAAAGGGTGGAAATTGGAACAAAAAACTGGTATAATAGTCCATTATCATCGGGTGAAAACCTGAATTTCAGGAGTATGGTTTATGAAGGTTAAAAATGCGATTGCCTGGAAGGGTGGGGCAGCGGCTCTGGGCGTTCTGGGCCTGGTGATCCGGCGGATGCTCTATGCGGGCGCTTATGATCCGGTGTCCGACCTGCTGGAGGAGAGTCCGCTGATCCCGGCGCTGTGGTTGGTCATGCTGGCGGCAGCGGTGTTGGCCGGGGCGGTGTTTTTCCGGGTGCGGAATTATCAGTCCCAGGCGGATGCGCCGTCGGTGTGGGCGCTGGCCGGAAGCCTGATTTTGGCAGGCGGAATCTGGGTGATAATGCGCACCTGTGACGCCCCCATGCCGGGATTCCTGGGAGCCGCCTGGCGGGTGCTGGGCTGGACGGCGCCGGTGTGTCTGGAGGTGACCGGGGTATTCCGTGCTCGGAGGAGAAAAACCCCATTCCTGCTGCATCTGCCGGTGTGCCTGTTCCTGGTGATCCATCTGATCAACCAATACCAGACCTGGAGCGCTGCATCCCAGCTCACCGTCTATGTGCCGGATATGCTGGGGTGCATGGGGCTGATGCTCTTCAGCTTTTACGAAGCGGCCCGGAATGCGGGGACGGAAAATCTGGGGATGCAGCTGGCCACCGGACTGTTCAGCGTCAGTGTGTGTCTGCTGTGCGTGGGCTGGACGCCCTATCCGGCGCTGTACCTGACGGGCGCCCTCTGGGCGTTGTGGAATCTGCCCCGGCCCGGCGCGCCCCGGCCGGTGAAAAAAGAGGAAACCGATTCATGAAATTACCCCAAACCATTGTAACCATCCTGGACACCCTGGAAAACCATGGGTTTGCCGCCTATGTGGTGGGGGGCTGCGTCCGGGATTCCCTGCTGGGACTGACCCCGGCGGACTTTGACCTTTGCACCTCCGCCCTGCCGGAGCAGATGGAGCAGGTGTTTGCCGGGCAGAGGCTGGTGCTGGCAGGGGAGAAGCACGGCACCGTGGGGGTCTGCACCGACACGGGAGTGGTGGAGATCACCACCTTCCGCACCGAGGGGGATTACCGGGACAGCCGGCATCCGGACTGGGTGCGCTTCGTGGGGGATGTGGAGCAGGATCTGGCCCGGCGGGATTTTACCGTCAATGCCATGGCCTATTCTCCCACCCGGGGATTTGCCGACCCCTTCGGCGGACGGCAGGATCTGGAAAATAAAATCCTCCGGGCGGTGGGAGCACCGGAAAAACGGTTCCGGGAGGATGCCCTGCGGATTCTCCGGGGCGTCCGCTTTGCCGTTCGCTACGGTCTGACCGTGGAGCCGGAAACCCGGCGGGCCATGGACGATCAGGCCGGGGGACTGGACAGCCTGTCCCGGGAGCGGGTATTTGAGGAGCTGAGCAAGCTGCTGCCCCTGGTCACCGGGGCGGATTTGCTGGAGTTTGCCTCCATTATGGGGGCGGCCATTCCGGAGCTGGCTCCGACGATCGGGTTTGACCAGCACAGCCCCCACCACGCCTATGACCTGTATACCCATGTGGCCTATGTCACCGGAGCAGTTCCCGGAGAACTGACGGTTCGCTGGGCGGCCCTGCTTCACGACATCGGGAAGGTGTCCACGTTCACCCGGGATGAAACCGGACGGGGGCACTTTTACGGCCATGCTCCCGCCGGGGCGGAACTGGCGGAGCAGGTGCTGCTGGGGCTGAAGGCCCCTACCCGGCTTCGCTGCCAGGTGGTAGAGCTGATCGGCGCCCACATGACCCGGCTTCAGCCGGAGAAAAAGCTGCTGCGCCGCCAGCTCAGCCGTCTGGGCTGGGAACAGCTGGAGCGGGAGCTGGAACTGCAGCAGGCGGACATGAGCAGCAAAGGCACCGCCGAGCCGGGAAATCTGGAGATTTTCCCGGAGATTCGCCGGATGCTGGAGGAAATTCGCCGGGAGGACAGCTGTCTGAAGGTTACGGATCTGGCGGTGAACGGGGAGGACCTGATGGCCCTGGGGTATCAGGGCCGGCAGATTGGAGAGCGCCTTCACTGGCTGCTGGAACAAGTGCTGGAAGAAACTCTTCCCAATGACCGGCAGGCGCTGCTTCTGGCGGCAAAGGAGAAACAAAAATGAAAAAACGAATTTTGGCCTGGATTCTGGTGCTTGTCCTGCTGCTCAGCGGCTGCAGCGGCGGGCCGGAACCGGAGACCACCGGCGTCCCTTCGGAAGAAAGCCTGATTGTCCACTTTCTGGACGTGGGGCAGGCGGACTGTGCTTTGCTGGAATCCGGGGGAGAATATCTGCTGATCGACGGCGGGAACCGGGGGGACAGCGACCTGGTGGTGTCCTTCCTGGAGCAGCAGGGTGTGGAGGAACTGGCGGCGGTGGTGTGTACCCACGCCCATGAGGACCATGTGGGCGGGCTGCCCGCTGTGCTGGCGGTGTACCCCACGGCGGCGGTATACGCCCCCACCCGGACCTATGCCTCTCAGGTATTCGACGATTTTGCATACTATGCCGACCAGCAGGGGCTGGAAATTACCATCCCTGCCCCCGGGGACAGCTGGATGCTGGGCAGTGCGGAGATTACCGTGCTGGGGCCGGTGCAGTCCTACGCCGAGACCAACGATACCTCCCTGGTGCTCCGGGTGGAGCTGGGAGACACGGCGTTCCTGTTCACCGGGGATATGGAGGTGACGGCGGAAGACGACCTGCTGGATTATTGGGAAGATGAGCCGGAGCTGCTGAAAGCGGACGTGCTGAAGGTAGGCCACCATGGCTCGGACACCTCCACCGGCTACCGGTTTGTGTACCAGGTGGAGCCGGAATATGCCGTGGTTTCCGTGGGAGCGGGCAACTCCTACGGTCATCCCAATGAAGCGCCCCTGTCCCGGCTGAATCAGGCCGGGGCCATGGTGCTGCGCACCGATGAACTGGGAACCATCCAGGCAGTCAGCGACGGAGAAACGGTTACTTTGACCTGGGAAAACCAGTCTGCCCAGCCGGAAACCCAGCAGACGCCGGAGGAGGCGTACTACATTGGAAATGTGAACTCCCGCAAGTTCCACACCCCGGACTGCCCCAACCTGCCGGCGCAGCAGAACCGGGTGGAGTTTTCCAGCTATGAAGAAGCGGTGGCCCAGGGCTACAGCCCCTGCGGCAACTGTCTGGGATAACAAAAAACAACGGGACGCCAGCCAGGCGTCCCGTTAGAGTGCGTCAAAAAGTATGACTTGGACTGTCTCCACTGGGAGCAAGTTGTGAAAATCATGTTCCGCCGGGGCAGGTACCTGGCGGAACATACTTTACAGGCTGCAAGTGTGGAATTTGTCCACCTGCGGGGGACAAATTATGCGCGCAGCAGACTGCAAAAAACCTGTCGGAAAGCCCCAAAGGGGTTTTCGACAGTCTGAACGGGACGCCAGCTGGGCGTCCCGTTTTCTGCCCCTGGGGAAAGAAAAGATCGACTCCCGGGGAAAACTGTGATACAATAATAAAATCTAGCCGCTGAAAGGAAGTTGGAACAATGGCGCAAACAACGGGAAAACCCCTGTCCGTGGGGCTGCTGGCTCATGTGGACGCGGGAAAGACCACCCTCAGCGAGGGGCTGCTCTATGTCAGCGGCGCCCGGCGGACCCTGGGCCGGGTGGATCATGGGGATGCCATGCTGGATACCCACGCACTGGAACGGGCCAGAGGGATTACCATTTTCTCCAAGCAGGCCAGACTCACCACCCCTCACCGGGAGGTCACCCTGGTGGACACCCCGGGTCACGTGGACTTCGCCGCCGAGGCGGAGCGGACCATGCCCATTCTGGACTGCGCCGTGCTGGTGATCAGCGGCACCGACGGCCTTCAGGCCCACACCATGACCTTGTGGCGGCTGCTGGAGCGGTACCAGGTGCCCACCTTTCTGTTTATCAACAAAATGGACTTGCCCGGGAAGTCCCGTGAGGAATTGCTGTCGGAGCTGCGCCGGCAGCTGAGTCCCGGATGCGTGGATTTTGGGGCGACGGCGGAGGAAATTGCCGAGAATGCCGCCCTGTGCGACGAGGCCCTGCTGGAAAATTACCTGGAAACCGGCACGGTGACCCAGGGAAACCTGCGGGAGCTGATTGCCCGGCGGAAGCTGTTTCCCTGCTGCTTCGGCTCGGCCCTGAAGCTTCAAGGGGTGGCACAGCTGCTGGAAACCCTGGACGCCTACGCCCCGGAGCCGGAATACCCGGCGGAATTTGCCGCCCGGGTGTATAAAATCTCCCGGGACCCCCAGGGGGGCAGGCTCACCTGGCTGAAGGTTACCGGAGGCAGTCTGAAAGTCCGGGAAAGCATAAGTTATGTAAACCGATCCGGAGAAACCCAGGAAGAAAAAATCCAGCAGCTGCGCTGCTACTCCGCAGAGAAATTCACTGCCCCGGAGGAAATCCATGCCGGATGCCTGGCGGCGGTGACGGGCCTGACCCAGACCTGGGCCGGACAGGCTCTGGGGGCGGAACCGGATTCCCTGGCTCCGGTGCTGGAGCCGGTGATGACCTACCGGGTGGCCCTGCCCAAGGGGGCGGACCCGGTGGCGGTGCTGCCCAAGCTGCGGCAGCTGGAGGAGGAAGACCCCCAGCTTCATCTGGTGATGGCCGGGGGACAGATTCATGTCCAGCTCATGGGCCGGGTACAGCAGGAGGTGTTCCGCAGTCTGGTGGCCCAGCGATTCGGATTGGACATCACCCTGGAAGACCGGCGGATTTTCTATAAGGAAACCATTGCCGACACGGTGGAAGGGGTGGGGCACTATGAACCCCTGCGCCACTATGCCGAGACCCATCTGCTGCTGGAACCTTTGCCCCGGGGCTCCGGGCTGGTGTTTGACACCGCCTGCTCCACGGATGTGCTGGATATCAACTACCAGCGGCTGATTCTCACCCACCTGGAAGAAAAGCCCCACCTGGGCGTCCTCGCCGGGTCACCTATTACGGATATGAAAATTACCCTGCTGGTGGGCAAGGCCCATTTGAAGCACACCGAGGGCGGGGATTTCCGCCAGGCCACCTACCGGGCGGTGCGCCAGGGCCTGATGCAGGCCAAATCCATTCTGCTGGAACCCTGGTATGATTTTGAACTGACCCTCCCGGCGCCTCAGGTGGGCCGGGCCATCACCGACATCCGGGCCATGGGGGGAGAATTTGACGCCCCGGACACCCAGGGAGAGTTGTCCACCCTCCGGGGCCAGGTGCCGGCGGGGGAAGTGAAGGACTATGCCGACACCCTGGCGGCCTACACCCAGGGCCGGGGACGGCTCCAGGTGACCCTCCATGGTTACGCCCCCTGCCACAACACCGACCAGGTGGTGGCGGAACTGGGGTACGACCCGGAGGCGGATCTGGAAAATACCCCGGACTCGGTGTTCTGCGCCCACGGGGCGGGATTTACCGTGAAGTGGAACCAGGTCAAAGACTATATGCACCTGGAAAGCGGCCTGAAAACGGAGAAGCCCCCGGAGATTCTCACCCGGAATCTGGCGGTGGAGGACAAGGAACTGGAGGCGATTCTCCGGCGGGAGTTCGGGGATCAGACCACCCGGCTCTACCGCAGCCCGGCAAAAAACCGGCCTGCCACCGAGGAAATTCCCATCAAGCCCCCCAAGCAGAAATACATTCTGGTGGATGGGTACAACATGATCTTCGCCTGGGAGGAACTGAAGTCCCTGGCCAAAGACGATCTGGACGCTGCCCGGCGCAGACTCTGCGATCTGCTCAGCAGTTACGCCGGATTTACCAAATGCCGGCTGGTGGTGGTCTTCGACGGCTACAAGCAGAAGGGCAGTCCCGGGGAAAAAACGCAGTTTCACAACATCCAGGTGGTTTACACCGGAGAAGGAGAGACGGCGGACGCTTATCTGGAAGCCCTGGCCCGGGAGACGGGGGGCAGCTACGCCGTCCGGGTGGCCACCTCCGACGGCCTGGTTCAGCTGTCCAGCCTGGGCAGCGGTGTGCTGCGGATGTCCGCCCGGGAGCTGGAGCAGGAGGTAAACCAGGCCCGCAAGGACATGAAAGCCCATTTCTCCAAACAAAAATCTGGAAAAACCGGAAATTTTTCCTTCCTATTTCCCGGAGCATCGTGTATAATGAAATAATCTTAACTGCCGGGAGGAAGCCGCCGTGAATCATCTGCCTGTATCCAACGATCCCCAGCTGCAAAAAAAGAATGAGCGGTTTGCCAAACAGAACCGCCGGATTGAATCCTTTTTCCGCCGTCTGCTGCGGATGATGGAGCTGGCCATCGCCGCCATTACCGTGCTGGCCCTGCTGATCGCCCTGGGGGTGGAACTGTACCATATGTTCAGCAGTTCCGGCTATTTCTCCGACACCAGTTATATGCTCCACAACCTGCTGACCATTGTGGTGGGCCTGGAATTTGTCCGGATGCTGCTGGATACCACTCCTGCCAACATTCTGGAAGTGCTCACCGTGGCCATCACCCGCCATGTGATTCTCAGCCACGACGACCCCTGGAGCAATCTGGCCTGCATCGCCTGCATTGCGGGGCTGTTCGCCATCCGCCGCTTCCTCGTCCGCCGCAGCGAACTGCAGGAAGAAATGGTGGAAAATAATTGAATTTAACCCTATTGCCTGGAGAATGAAAAAATTTTCCAGGCAATAATTTTTTCTATTTTCGGTTTACATTTTTTGTAATATGTGCTATATTGTCATGGTAAATGCTTCAAAAGTGGGGATATGGAAAAGAATATTTCCAATTTATGCAAAAAGGAAGAAAGAGAAAATAATGAAAGCGGGAAAAGCAGCGGTATTGGGGTTTACCATATTGCTGATGGCGCTTGCAGCGCGGATGTGGAAAAGTGAGCTGCTCTGGTCCTGGCACGAACAGCCGCTGATTTCGGTCTGTTTGGAGGCTGATGGAGGAGAGGAAACCATCGGCTGCTGGCAGGCGGGGGAAGAGGAATACTATGTGTTTCTGCCGAGCCCGGATGTGTTGGAGAATGCCCGGCTTCAGTCCAGACCAGGGGCAACAGTGTATCTGGATGACGAGCTTCTTTCTCGGAATGAGGTGCGTCAGAACCTGGTGTATAATTTCCCGTACACCATTGAAGCGACAGAAAACGGGAGGGAAATTTCCGGGACGGTAACGTTTCTTTATTCGGAAAAGATTCCCTCGTTGTTTCTGGATACAGCCTCTGGCTCCATGGAGTATATCCATCAGGAAAAAGACAACCAGGAGCCTGGAACCATGCGACTATACCAGGCAGATGGAACCCTGGATTATCAGGGAAGTCTGGAGCAGATCAACGGGCGAGGAAATGTAACCTGGACGGATTTGGAAAAGAAGCCGTACAACCTGTCTTTGACAATGGCTGCAGATTTGCTGGGTATGGGACAGGGAGAAAATTGGGTACTGCTGGCCAATGGTTTTGATGCTACCAACTTGCGCAACAAGATTGTGCTTGATTTCTCGCAGAAAGTCTGCAAAACATTTACGCCCCAGTCCCAGTGGGTCAATTTGTACCTCAACGGCGAGTATGCAGGGCTATACTTGCTGTGTCAGCGGATTGAAATTCACCCCGATAAGGTTGACATACCGCAAAAGGGGAGCTTCCTGCTGTCAACAGACTTTGGATTTCGGCTTGAAGAATGGGAAAAAAGCTTTTTCTATACAAGCTGTGGTGTTGCCATGCGGATTCGACACTCGGGTATGGATCAGTGGCAAATGGAGGATATCTGGAATGCTGCCGAGCGGGCCATTATGGCCCCGGATGGGGTGGACCCTGTTACAGGACAGAGCTGGGAAACGCTGATTGATGTGGACTCCTGGGCAAGAAAATTGCTGATTGAAGAGGTTTTTGGAAATCTGGACGGCGGATTTGTCAGCCAGTATTTTTATCTGGACGGAGCGGATACGCAGCGCGGCATTGTTGCCGGGCCGGTATGGGACTACGATATTACCATGGGAAATCCCGCAAACAGTGCGATTTCCTGCCCAGAACAACTTCAGACATTGCGGCGATTCTTTTTTTCAGCAAAAGACACATCCTGGTTTTATCACCTGTATCAAAAGCCGGAATTTGCGGAACTGGTCAGCCGGCTGTATGCTGAGGAATTCCGTCCATTACTTACCATTTTGTTTGACACGGAAGTGGAAGAATATGCTGCGTGTGTTCGCAGTGCGGCGAATATGAACGAGATACGATGGCGCGGCACCATGACAAGAACTTTTGATCAGGGTGTGGAAGAACTGTTGTCTTTCATGGAACAGAGGCTTACTTTTCTGGACAGCCTGTGGATTGATCATGAAACTTACTTTTTGGTGGAAGCATTGGGGATGAACGCATCTATCTGTTTCGCGGTAAAAACAGGTGAGACGCTGCAAATGCTGAAAAAAGAAGAGACAGAGTCCAGAAAATGGTACCATATGGACACGGATACGCCCTTTGACGTGACCGAACCCATTTGGGAGGATGGGGTTATTGTCCTCAAAACCATATCCTGAGCAAATACAACGCATTTGGTGAAATGAGACGGAAAGAATGAGTAGGTAATATGACACCGATGAATTATCGCCATGAATTCAAATATCCGATCAGCACCGCCCAGGTGGCGCTGCTGCGCAGCCGGCTGGAGCATATGCTTCCAATAGATGCTCATGCTGCGGCAACCGGCGGATACAACATCCGCAGCCTGTATTTTGATGATCCCGACAACCGCTGCTACTACGAAAATGAAAATGGTACGGACCCACGGGAAAAGTTCCGAATCCGAATTTACAATGGGTCTGCTGATCGGATCACCCTGGAATGCAAGCGAAAGGAACGGGGAAAAACCTTGAAAACCGCCTGCCCTCTGACGCTGGAACAGACCCGGCTGCTGATGGCAGGAAAAACGGTTCCTCGGATAGGTGAGCAGCCTGTCCTGCTGCAGAAGCTGACAGGTCAGATGCTGCTGCGGCGTATGCGGCCGGTGGTGATTGTGGAGTATCGGCGGATTCCCTATGTGTGTAAAAATGGTAATGTACGAATCACGCTGGATACCAACCTGGCGGCATCCAAAGAAACGGAAAGTTTTCTGGAGGGGAAAATTTTCTTCCATCCAGTGATGCCTCTGGGATGGCAGCTGTTGGAAGTGAAGTATGATGCGTATTTGCCAGATTACATTTACCGGGGACTGCAGCTGGAAAACTTGCGGCAGACAGCTTTTTCGAAATATTGCATTTGCAGAAAACTGGAAAGTTAAGAGGGAGAAAACATGAGTTTTCAGGATATTTTCAAAACATCTTTTTTGGAAGGATTTGCTACAGAACCTATCACCACTGCAACAGTGGTGGTGGCGCTTGCCGTTGCCAGCGCCCTGGCACTGTATATTTTCCTGGTGTACCGGCTGATGACCAGAAAAAACTTCTATTCCAAAAACTTTAATATTTCACTGGCTGGTGTGACGGTGATAACAGCGGCGCTGATTCTCACGATGCAGTCCAGCGTGGTGCTATCCCTGGGTATGGTGGGTGCCCTGTCCATCGTTCGTTTCCGCACCGCCATTAAAGATCCTATTGACCTGATGTTTTTGTTCTGGGCCATCAGTGTGGGCATTATCTGCGGTGCCGGACTGGCGGAAACGGCGGTTATTTTGTCTGTGGTGTTGACTGTGGGGATTTTGATCCTGGATCGTCTGCCGGTGGCTCGGGCACCGATGATCCTGGTGGTGAATGCTTCCGACCTGGACGCAGAAGACCCGCTGTGTACTGTCGTGGCAAAGTATGCCCGGCATTATCGGGTGAAGTCCCGGAATATGACAGCGGAATCCCTGGATCTGGTGCTGGAGCTGCGCACGGACAAAGGCGCGCCTCTGGTGCGGGAAGTGATGGCAATGGAGGGAGTGCAGTCCGCATCCCTGCTGGCCCATGACGGAGAAGTGACATTCTGAATAACAGCAGCGCCCGGAAGACACAGACTTCCGGGCGCTGCTGTCTGTTAAGGAAGCCCGATTTTTCAAAACGGGGATTCCTTTAAAAATGGTATACAAAGTGCAAATGTGAAAAGAAAAAGAGTTGTCCAACTCCGTATTGCCAGCTTTTTCAGTCTTGTGACGGCACACTTAAGTCCGGACCATCTGCTAACTGCGGCCAAACCTCAGAGGTGCGTCAGCATCTTTTGCTTTTTTCATTGGCACCGCAATATGTTTTCCATGGGCAGCCAATACAGTTCTTTGACGTGCATCAACTGATCCGCTGGCCTTTCCGGTCAGCTAACGTCAGTAATCCCTCGGGGTTTATGTATATGAAATGCTGGAATTTGGGGAGTATTTTGACACGCACTTCGCCTGTAAAGCTCTGTTTTGCGGGTCGAGTGATATTCTGTATCAAAATATCGTGTGTACATTTAACGAAGGATGTGGTATAATACTCGTCTATATTATAATGGAGGAGAACAGAAGGGGGCAGGTATGAGGAAAAACAGAATCGCCATTTGCGTCTTTACCGGGGCGCTGATTCTTGCGGCGCTGTGGATGGGCGTGCAGGAGCGGCAGCAGCTTCGGTGGGAGGAACCGCTGTTCTCTCTGATTGTGGAATCAGCGGGAAAAGAGGAGTACATCCGGTGCTGGGAGTCAGGCGAAGGGGACTATTATGTATTCCTTCCGGGGCCGGATGCGTTGCAACATGCCCGGTTTCAGCCAAAGTCCGGGGTGACGATATCCCTGAATGGAGTAGCACTGTCCCAGGATGAGATGCTGGACGATATCGTGTGGAATTTTCCCTATTCCATGGAGGCAGCGGAGGACGACAGGAAGATTCACGCCTCGGTGACGTTCCTTTGTTCGGAAAATGTTCCGTCTCTGTTTCTGGATACCGCATCCGGGTCCATGGATCATATCCATCGGGAAAAAGGAAACGAAGAGCCCGGCTCCATGCGGCTGTATCAGGCGGACGGGACACTGGATTACCAAGGGGATTTGGAACGGATCAACGGTCGGGGAAATGTGACTTGGCGGGCAAATGAGAAAAAACCATACAGTCTGGAATTGCTTACGGCAGGAGACCTGTTGGACATGGGCGAGGCGACGGAATGGATTTTACTGGCAAACGCTTTTGACGCATCCAACCTGCGCAATAAGATTGTATTGGACTATACCGCCTGTGTGAGTTCCGTGTTTACCACCGAGTCCAGATGGGTAAATCTGTACCTCAACGGGGCGTATGCCGGACTGTATCTTCTGTGCGAGCGGATTGAAGTTGGGGAAAACCGCTTGAATATCCCCCAACAGGGTAGTTTTTTGGTGTCCTCGGATCTGGACTGGCGTCTGGATGAGGGCCGAAAGTGGTATTTTACCACAGAATATGGTTTTTCTATGCGGATTCACCATGCCGGTATGGAGGAGCAGGAATTGGAAAATCTCCTGAATACGGCAGAACGGGCCATCCGGGCTTCGGATGGGGTGGACCCGGTGTCCGGAAAAAGCTGGCAGACGCTGCTTGACGGGGATTCCTGGGCCAGAAAATTGCTGATTGAGGAGATATTCGGCAACCTGGACGGCGGATTTGTCAGCCAGTATTTTTACCTGGATGGGGAGGACCCTGAAGGGAAAATTGTGGCGGGTCCCGTGTGGGATTATGATATTACCATGGGCAATCCTTTCAAGACGACAGTGTCCAACCCGAATCAACTGTTTGCCTTGCGTTCTGCTTTCTACTATTTTGATGATGCTGCATGGTTTTATTATCTGTATCAGCAGGAAGAATTTGCGCAGTTGGTGCGGCAGCTGTATACCCGGGAGTTCCGGCCCTTGCTGGACGATGTGTTTGGACAGAAGGTGGATGGGTATATCGAATACATTTCCACCGCAGCGAAACTGAATGAAATTCGGTGGAAGCATGAATTGACGGAGACCTATTCTGAGAGCGTAGAAGCTCTGCGGGACTATATGAGCCGCAGAATCGCCTTTCTGGACAGCTTCTGGATCGATCAGGAACCTTACTTTACGGTGGAGGCCATGGGCTCTGAGGCGGCGATGTGCTTTGCGGTGAAACCGGGACAGACGCTGCCCACGCTGCATGAGGGGGGGTCTGATCCCCGGTGGTATCGGGTGGATACGAACACTTTGTTTGATGTGACCCAGCCCATCTATGAGAATATTCAGATTTACCTCGGGGATGAATCCTGAAGGGGAAACGCTGTGGAAAGAATGCATATGGCAGATGATGCAGCTTTGACCGGCGAACACAACATTGTATTTTGATGGACCAGACAAACGTTGCTGCAAAAATGAAAATGGCACGGACAAAGGCGCGCCTCTGGTGCGGGAAGTGATGGCGATGGAGGGAGTACAGTCCGCCTCACTGCTGGCCCATGACGGAGAAGTGACATTCTGAATAACAGCATCGCCCGGAGGGCACAGCCTTCCGGGCGAAAAATTTGTCCAGTTCTATAATCTTTTTAGTTCCCCACGTTCAAAGTAGTAGATATCTTCCCTTTTGAAGCCAAAAGGAGAACCAGGGATTCCAATATGCGGCTCAAAAGTGAACATTCCGGCTTTTGATAATGGAAGATCATTCCCTTTTTCGATATAGACCCGATCCTGGCGGCGTTTGACGATAGAATGTCCCAGATTCCCGGAAAAATCTAAATTGAGAAAGCCGCAGCCTGAAATCAGGGCATTCATATGCAGATACAGTTCCTCAAAGGTCATATTTGAAGCAACCTTTTCCATTAAGGCTCTGTGCAGGAAAATCTCTGTCTGAAGTCCTCTGCGCCACAGGGTATTGTTTATCCGGTTTATATCATTGACTACTTGACCGTTCTCTACCACAATTGTCCGGGCGTAATCACCCCAGATGGAATTGCATTGTGGACTGAGATCAACGGTAAGAATGTCATTTCTTTGAATCAACCGATCGGATGTTTTGTATTCTCTGCCTGAAACGGAAACAGCGGTTTCGTCGCCGGAGAAGACGAAAGCACCAATATCCCAATACCAAAAAGAGTCGGCACCATGGTTCAGCATATAAGTTTCGCAAATGGAACGAACCTCAGCCAAAGACATTCCCACTTGCAGATTTTCCATCAAGTGAGAAATGGTTGCCCGATTCAGATTTTGTATGTCAGTGTAAGTCATGTGCCTTGCCTACCTTTCTGGAGGTTCAGTGAAAACGGCATATGATATGGGAAGAGAGAGACTTACTCCTGTGCAATCACATGGGCGCCCTGGAATTCCACGTGCAGGGGGAGCATCTGCCAGGAGTGCTGGGTGATGGAATCCAGCTTCTTGCCCAGCTTTTCTTCCAGATGGGGATCCTGGGTGATGCACAGCAGGGTGGGGCCGGCACCGCTGAGACAGAAGGCCGCGCCGGTGGTGCGCACCAGAGCCTCGATTTTCTCATAGTCTGGAATCAGTTTCTTCCGGTAGTTCTGGTGCAGCCGGTCCTGCATGGCGGTGCGCAGCAGCTTTTCATCCCCCAGTTCCAGAGCTTTCAGCACCAGAGCGCCGTGGGAGACGTTGTAAATGGCGTCCGCCCGGTTGATCTGCTCCGGCAGTACGCTCCGGGCCAGGGAGGTGGGCAGGTTGAAGTCCGGCACCAGAGCCAGAAACTCCCAGTCCGGGTGCAGGGGGAAGCTGACGCACACCGGCAGACCTCCGTCCACCATGGAGGCGGTGAGCCCCCCGTGGAAGGCCGGGGCCAGATTGTCCGGGTGGCCTTCCATGGCGTTGGTGATGTTCAGCAGGCCCTGGGTGGACAGTTTGTTTCCCCGCAGCACATTGGCTCCCATGGCTCCCGCCACCAGCAGGGCGGCGGAGGAGCCCAAACCCCGACAGATGGGGATGTGGGCGTCGATGTGGATTTTCACCCCCCGGACTTCCTCGCTCATGGTGTTCAGCACGGCGCAGTAAGAGGTGTAGGCCAGATTGTCCGGGCCGGAGAACTCCTCGTCGCAGCCGGTGATCTCCAGTCCGGCGTCGGTTTCCTCGAAGGTGACATCGGTATACAGGCTCAGGGCGCAGCCGAAGGCGTCAAACCCCGGGCCCAGGTTGGCGGTGGTGGCGGGTACGCGGATGGTTACTCGTTTCATATTCTCTCTTTCTCCGAAGGGTTACAGATTCAGAACATACTCCAGCATGGCGTCCTTCTCAATGACGCCGGTGTGGAGTTCGGCCTTGCCTTCCAGGCTGCTCAGGTTCTTGGGGATGGGCACGCCGGTGATGGTCTCCAGCCGGTGCATCTGCTGGAATTCGGTGCCGCTGAGGTCGCCGCCGATGGCTTCCAGCACCGCCGCCGGGAACTTGTAGGGAGAGGCGGTGGACAGCACCACCATGGGACGACTGTCCCCGGTTTCCTTTACATAATCCTCCGCGGCGGCCCAGCCGGAGGCGGTGTGGGGGTCGCACAGATAGCCGAGATTATGGTAAACCTTTCCGATGATTTCCGAAGCCCGGGCGTCGTCGCAGTAGGCCGCCCAGAACTGGGCCTGGATTTTTTCCAGCAGCTCGCCGGGGACGGTATAGGACCCTTCCTTATTCAGCTTGCCCATGAGATCGGCCACCAGAGCGGTATCCTGGCTCAGCAGGTACAGCAGCCGCTCCAGATTGGAGGACACCAGAATGTCCATGGAGGGGGAGGTGGTCTTCAGCAGGGGGCGCAGCCGGTTGTAGGTGCCGGTGCGGATGAAGTCGGTGAGCACATTGTTGGCGTTGGAGGCGCAGATCAGCATTCCCACCGGCAGGCCCAGCAGCTTGGCCAGATATCCGGCCAGAATGTCGCCGAAGTTTCCGGTGGGCACGGAGAAGTTGACCTCCTGGCCCAGGGTGATCTTTCCGGCATCCAGCAGATCCCGGTAGGCCCGGAAGTAGTACATCACCTGGGGGGCCAGCCGGCCGATGTTGATGGAGTTGGCGGAAGACAGCCGGTAGGGCAGATCTTTGCCCTGACAGGCGGCGAAGATGTTCTTCACCCCGGTCTGGGCGTCGTCAAAGTTGCCCTTCACGGCGCAGACATAGACATTCTTTCCCTCTTGGGTGACCATCTGGGCCCGCTGGACCTGGGAGACGCCTCCGTCGGGGTAGAACACGCAGATCCGGACCCCCGGCACATCCCGGAAGCCCTCCAGGGCGGCCTTGCCGGTGTCGCCGGAGGTGGCGGTAAGAATGAGAATGTCCTCTTTTACGCCCTTCTCCGTCTTGGCGGCGGTGAGCAGCTGGGGCAGCATGGACAGCGCCACATCCTTGAAGGCAGACGTGGGTCCCCGGAACAGCTCCAGCACGGAGAAATCCCCCACGGGAACCAGGGGGGTCAGATCCTCGGTTTCAAATTTGCCGGTGTAGGCCCGGTGGACCAGGGTCTTCATTTCGGGGATGTCCGGCAGCAGCGCGGACAGAATCATGGCGGACATATCCTGGCTGGAACCGGTAAGGCAGGCTTTCCAGTCAAACGCGGGGATTTTTTTCGGCAGGTACAGTCCGCCGTCGGGGGCAAGGCCCTCCAGAACGGCCTGGGCGCTGTCCGCGGTGAGGGTATTGCAGCGGGTGGAATGGTACAGCATATTAACCTCCTGAAACCGTGTTTTCTTTCTACTAATTGCACAAAAAGACGAAAAATCCAGGCGAATCCTTGGCTTTTTGGTGTAGTTGAAATTTTAGCAGGTATATGATATACTGTTTTTCGTAAAAAAGCAAGTGTTTTCGAGCCGGGAACAACTGTTTTTATTTCGTACATAACGGAGGATGTTTATGAAGATCGGATTGCTGGGCTTCGGCGTGGTTGGCCGGGGTGTCTATGAGATCGCCGCATCCCGGGAGGATATGCAGGTGCGCAAGGTGCTGTGCCTGGAGGATATCTCCTTGAGCGATGCGGAAGCGGTGAAGGATTTCGCCGAAATCCTGAACGACAACGACATTGACACGGTGGTGGAAGCCATGGGCGGCCTGCATCCGTCTCACGAGTTTGCGGTGGCGGCGCTGAAGGCCGGGAAGAATTATGTCACCTCCAACAAGGCTCTGGTCTGCACCTACTATGACGAGCTGGTGCCCCTGGCGGAGCAGATGGGCGTGAAGCTGCGCTGCACCGCTGCGGTAGGCGGCGGCATCGGCTGGCTCAGTGAGCTGGAGCGTTCCCGCCGGGCCCAGACCATCGAGCAGGTGGGGGGCATCATGAACGGCACCTGCAACTATATCCTGGATCATATGACCCGTCTGGGCATGGATTACGCTCAGGCCCTGAAACAGGCCCAGAGCCTGGGCTATGCCGAGGCAAACCCGGCCACCGATGTGGAGGGCATTGACACCTGGCACAAGCTGATTCTCTCCGCCAACGTGGCCTTCGGGGTGACTTTTGATAAGGAGAGTATCCCCGTGGCGGGCATTGCCGGCATCACCGCCGAAGACGTGGCCAATTTTGCCGCCCACGGCCTGGTGTGCAAACTTATGTCCAAGGCCAGACGGACAGACGGCGGCTTCGACGCCTACGTTCAGCCCACCCTGGTGCCCCAGGGATCTCCCGAGGCGGCGGTGCCCCTGAACTATAACCTGATTACCTTCCTGGGAAAAACTTCCGAGCGGATGAGCTTCTACGGCCAGGGCGCCGGCCGGTATCCCACCGCATACAATGTGGTGGAAGACCTGATCGATGTGGCCGCCGGCAAGGGCTTCTATGCCCCCTACGGCCCTGTGACCAAGGCAGAAAACGCACAGACCATGCGTTACTATGTCCGGGGCGGCTGGGCCGAGCCGGCAGAGGAAGTCTGGGGCAGCGCCGTGATCACGGCTCCCGTTTCCGTTGCCCGGATGCACGCCTGGCACAAAGCCAATCCCCAGGCGTTTATCGCCGGAGTGGAAGGGTAATATTTCCCACTATCCAGACGAAGAGAGGATTTTGATATGAAAGTTGTGAAATTCGGCGGTTCCTCCATGGCGGACGCCGGTCAGTACCGCAAGATCCGGGATATCCTGATGGCGGACCCGGAGCGGAAAGTGGTGGTGGTTTCCGCCGCCGGCAAGCGCTTCAGCGAGGACCACAAGCTGACGGACCTGCTCTACCTGTGCCACGCCCACGTGGAATATGGTGTGGACTGCAGCGGAATTTTTGACATGATCGCCTCCCGCTACCTGGACATCCGGGACGAACTGGGCCTGGACCTGCGGCTGGAGCCGGAACTGCTGGAGCTGAAAAGACGGCTGGACGCCAAGTCCATCGGTCGGGATGAGCTGGTCAGCCGGGGCGAGTACTTCTCTGCCAAGCTGATGGCGGCTTACCTGGGCTTCCAGTTCGTGGACGCCGCCGACTGGGTAAAGTTCAACATGGACGGCACGGTGAACCAGGAGGAGACTTACGAGGCCCTGCGCTACCATGTGCTGGAGGGCTACGGCGCGGTGATTCCCGGCTTCTACGGCTCCATGCCCGACGGAACCATCCACACCTTCTCCCGGGGCGGCAGCGATATCACCGGCGCCCTGGCGGCGGCGGCTCTGGATGCGGACGTGTACGAAAACTGGACGGATGTGTCCGGCATTCTCATGGCGGACCCCCGGATTGTGGATAATCCCCAGGCCATCCCCGAGGTGACCTATGACGAGCTGCGGGAGCTGAGCTACTCCGGCGCACAGGTGCTCCACGAAGATTCCATTTTCCCGGTGCGGGAGAAGAACATTCCCGTGAACATCCGCAACACCAACGACCCCGAGGCCCCCGGCACCATGATTCAGGCCTCTTTTGAAGGAGACCATGACCCGGACCGGTTCATCACCGGCATTACCGGCAAGAAGGATTTTTCCATTATCTCCCTGTCCAAGCGGGGCATGAGCAACCAGGTGGGCGTGCTGCGCCGGGTGCTCTCTGTGCTGGAACGGCACAACATCAGCGTGGATTATGTGCCCAATGGCATTGACAACGTCTCCGTGGTGCTGCCCACCGCCGCTGTGGAGAAGGATCTTTACACCATCATGGCGGAAATCAAGAAGGAAGCGGAGCCGGACACTCTGGATGTGCACCACCAGATCGCCGTGGTTGCCGCCGTGGGCCGGAAGATGGCCTTCCGTCCCGGTATTTCCGGCAAGATCTTCGCTGCGCTGGGCGAATCCGGCATCAACATCCGCATGATCAACCAGGGCCCGGACGAACTGAACATCATCTTCGGCGTGGACAACAAGGACTTCAAGGACGCCATCCGGGTGCTGTATAACAGCTTCATCACCAAATAATCGGGAGGAATCACCATGAAAACCTATACCGTAGCCGTTCTGGGCGCCACCGGTGCCGTGGGCCAGGAAATGATCAAGATTCTTCAGGAGCGGAATTTCCCTGTGGGGAAGCTGGTGCCTCTGGCCTCTGCCCGGAGCGCAGGCAAGACCGTCCGCTTCCGGGGCGAGGATGTGACCATTCAGGAGGCCACCGAAACCGCCTTCGCCGGAGTGGACATTGTGCTGGGCGCAGCGGAAAATGACATCGCCAAGAAGTTTGCCCCTGACATTGTGAAGTCCGGGGCTGTGTTCGTGGACAATTCCTCCGCCTTCCGCCTGGACCCCAAGGTGCCCCTGATCGTTCCTGAGGTCAACCCGGAGGATGTGAAGAACCACCAGGGCATTATCTCCAACCCCAACTGCTCCACCATCATCACCGTCACCGCGGTGAACGCCCTGAACGCCATTTCTCCCATCCGGTCCATGACGGCATCTACTTACCAGGCGGTTTCCGGTGCCGGTGCCGGCGGCCCCATTGAGCTGATGGCGGAGGTGGATGCCCTGCGGGAGGGCAAGACCTATGAGCCCAAGGTGTTCTCTCACCAGATCGCCTTCAACCTGATTCCCCAGATCGGCGGCGAGCAGTTTGAGGGCTACACCAGCGAAGAGATGAAGATGCAGAACGAAGGCCGGAAGATCATGCACCTGCCGGAGCTGAAGGTCAGCTGCACCTGTGTCCGGGTGCCGGTGGTCCGCAGCCATTCCATTTCCGTCAGCTGCCATTTTGACGTGCCCGTCACCGTGGAGCAGGTCCGTCAGGCCATTGCCAAGGCCCCCGGCTGCAAGCTGGTGGACGATCTGGCCAGCAAGCAGTATCCCATGCCTTTGGACACCTCCGATCAGGACATCGTCTTTGTGGGCCGGATTCGTCCCGACCTGACTGACGACAACGGTGTGTGCCTGTGGTGCTGCGGCGACCAGGTCCGCAAGGGTGCTGCCACCAACGCCATCCAGATCGTAGAACTGCTGATCCAGGGATAAGACGCTTCATTATATATAATAAGGAAGACCGCAGCCGCTTGGGAGTACTCCCAAGCGGCTGCGGTTGTATAAGCAGAGAAGAAGCTGTCCATACTCCCGATAAAAAGGAGGCAGCAAAATGAAACTGCGAGATGTGATGACCAATCCGGTGATCCGGATTCACCCGGAGGAAACCGTGGCGGTGGCGGCCCGAACCCTGACCCGGTACAACATTGGCGCCTTGCCGGTCTGCGGCGGGGATGGGCGGATGTGCGGGCTGGTGACCGACCGGGATATTGTAACCCGGTGCCTGGCAGCGGGGCGCTCTCCCGGCGCAACCACGGTCCGGGAGGTGATGACTGCCAATGTGATCACGGCCGGTCCGGATATGGAGGCGTCAGTGGCAGCCGGACTGATGGGAAGCAGGCAGGTCCGGCGGCTGCCGGTGGTGGAGAATGGGAAGCTGTGCGGCATGGTAAGCCTGGGGGACCTGGCGCTGCGGGAAGAGAGCAGTTATGACGCCGGAGACGCCCTGATAGAGATCAGCAACGGTCTTTCCAGCCGGGATTGATGGATTTGTCCTCCAAATACTGCCATTTGTCGTTAGTGAAAGTACACAAAAGAAAATGGAGAAAATTGTTAAAAAGCGCTTGACAAATGGGTTGCCAGGTGTTATAGTATGCAAGCTGTCCGATGAGGGGCGCAAACGACCGGAGGACAGCAAACAGCACAACAAAAAAGTTTGAAAAAGATCGAAAAAAGATCTTGACAAACTTCGAAAGATGTGCTAGAATACAAAAGTTCGCTGCGGACGACAAAATCCAAAAACGAACGGTTCTGTACCTTGTAAATTGAATAACACAAGACGAACAAAACACCTTGGACAATT
>DSLFC04101__coassemble_435_pt1 | contig 29903 bp, 27 predicted proteins | sample DSLFC04101__metabat2_low_PE_049 | metagenome-assembled genome bin DSLFC04101 | reverse complement strand
ACAAGGCCACCCGGTGCAACCGGAAGCTGGTGCAGGAGCTGGGCCGGGAGCCCACTGTGGAGGAGATCGCCGCCGAGCTGAACCTGCCGGTGGAGAAGATCATCGAGGCCAACCGCACCGCCGCCGATACCCTGAGCCTGGACACCCCTGTAGGTGATGAAGAGGATACCTCCATCGGTTCTTTCGTGGAGGACGAGCGGACCCCTGGTCCCGCGGATGCCACTTCCAACGCATTGCTTGCCGAGGCCCTGAAGGAAATTCTGGACACGCTGACCGAGCGGGAAGCAGACGTGCTGCGGATGCGCTTCGGAATGTACGACGGCCGGACCCACACCCTGGAAGAGGTGGGCCAGATCTTCGGCGTCACCCGGGAGCGGATTCGCCAGATCGAGAACAAGGCCATCCGGAAGCTGCGCCATCCCAGCCGGGCCAAGAAAATCCGGGACTTCTACTGCTAAACAATTGAGCTGCGCCCCAGGAATTTCCTGGGGCGCAAATTTTTTGCCCCGATTCTCTTGTGGAGAGTCGGGGCAATTTTACGGTTAATCCAGGTGCTCTCCGGTGTCCCGGTAGGGGCTGTTCATGGGAGAGACGGTGGCTGCTTCCTTGGCATACTTCTCCACGCACTTGGTGGCCTGCTCCACGGACAAAATGGTGCCGGCACCGGCCACACAGCCGCCGGGACAGGCCATGCCTTCCAGCAGGTAGCCCTTGTACTTGCCGGCCTTGGCTGCCATCATCATCTTGCGGCACTCCCGCAGGCCTTCCGCCCGGGCAGTCTTGATTTCCAGACCGGGGTTCTGCTCCTGGGCCAGCTCTGCCACGGCTTTGGCTACGCCGCCGGAAACGGCAAAGCCACGGCCGGCGCTGGTGCCCTCGTTCAGTCCTTCGCTTTCCGGCAGGGCATCGAAGTCCACTTCCTTGGCCTCGAACATTCCCATCAGTTCCTCAAAGGTCAGCACGAAGTCCACATCGGAGCGGATGTCCTCCCGGATGGCCTCCAGCTTTTTCGCGGCGCAGGGGCCGACGAAGACCACCTTGCAGCCGGGGTTCTGCTTCTTCATCAGCCGGGCGGTGAAGACCATGGGCGTCAGGGTCATGGAGACTTTTTTGGTTTCGGTGGGGAAGAGCTTGTAGACCATGGAGTGCCAGGCGGGACAGCAGGAGGTGGTCATATAGTCCTGCTCCTTGGGAACCTTCTCCAGGAAGTCCTTTGCCTCTTCAATGGTGCACATATCTGCGCCGATGGCAACTTCCACCACGCTGTCGAAGCCCAGAGCCTTCATGGCGCTGACCAGCTTCTCCGGGGAGACCTTGCCGCTGAACTGGCCCACGAAAGCGGGAGCCACAATGGCGATGACCTTGTCCCCCTTCAGGATGGACTGGATCACCTGGAAGATCTGGCCCTTGTCCACGATGGCGCCGAAGGGGCAGTTCACCAGGCACTGGCCGCAGGCCACGCACTTGTCCTGGTTGATCACGGCCTTGCCGTGCTCGTCCACGCCGATGGCGTCCATGCCGCAGGAGACCTGGCAGGGCCGCTCCAGGTGGAGAATGGCGTGATAGGGACAGGCTTTGGCGCACTTGCCGCACTTGATGCACTTGCTCTGGTCAATATAGCTGCGCCCGTTGACAAAGGAGATGGCGCCCTTGGGGCAGACCCGCTGGCAGGAGGCAGCCAGACAGTTCTGGCAGCTCTCGGTGACTTTATACTGGTTGGTGGGGCAGGCGTGGCAGGCATAGGGAATGATGTTGATCAGCGGGGGCTCATAGTACTGCTCCGCCACGGCGGCAGCGTCCATGCCCTCGGTCATCAGGGTACGGGTCTGGATGGGGCGGATGCTCAGGCCCATGGCCAGACGAACCCGCTCCCCGGCGATGGCACGTTCCAGGAACACAGACTCCCGGTGCAGGGGCTGGTCGCCGGGGACAATTTTGAAGGGCAGGTCCTCCGCGCTGGTGTAGTCGCCGCCGGCGTAGGCCATTCTGGCCACTTCGGTGAACACATTTTTGCGGATGTCGGTAATCAGGGATGGGATACCTCTCATATTTTGATGAAACCTCCGTCGATGATAGAATACCGGAATTTCCCAATTCCAGAGGGGGGCATTAACAGGAAAACGGTTTATGCCAAATTATTTTAGCACATTCTTCTGGAGTTTTCCACATTGGGACGATTATTTATTTTGATTTGATCATACTTTTTTCTTATGGGACATATAAGTTGTAGCAAGAATGGTTTGGAGGGATTGCGATGAAGGGGATTCGGAGATTGCTGGCTCTGGGACTTTTTCTGGCGGTGCTTACGCCGGTGCAGGCGGCGGGAGCGGAGCTTTCTGTGGCGGGTAAAAGCGCCGTGCTGATGGACGTGGCCACCGGCACAGTGCTGTATGAATCCAATGCCAACGAGCCGCTGGCCCCGGCCAGCGTGACGAAAATCATGACCATGCTGCTGATTATGGAAGCGGTGGACAGCGGGAGCATCTCCATGACCGACCAGGTTACCGCCTCCGAGACGGCGGCGGCAAAGGGCGGCAGCCAGATCTATCTGAAAGCGGGGGAGACCATGTCCGTGTCGGATATGCTCAAATCCATTGCCGTGTCCTCCGCCAACGATTGCGCCTGCGCCATGGCGGAGCACATCGCCGGGTCGGAGGAGGCATTTGTCGCCCGGATGAACCAGCGTGCTCAGGAACTGGGGATGAAAAATACCCATTTTGTCAACTGCACCGGCCTGGACGACAGCCCGGAGGCGGCCAGCCACAAAACCACTGCCTATGACATTGCCCTGATGTCCCGGGAATTGCTAAAAAATCACCCCAAAATCAAAGAATTTACCACCATCTGGATGGACACGGTGCGAAACGGCACCTTTGGCCTGTCCAATACCAATAAGCTGATCCGGTTCTACCAGGGGGCGACGGGGCTGAAAACCGGCTTCACCAGCTCTGCCGGATACTGCCTGTCCGCCACCGCCCAGCGGGACGGGATGGAGCTGATTGCCGTGGTCATGGGGGCGGACACCTCCCAGAACCGAAACGCCGCCTGCAAGCAGCTGCTGGACTACGGCTTTGCCAACTTTGCTCTGATCCAGCCGGAGCTGACGGAGACCGGGGATGTGCCGGTGCGGCTGGGAACCCAGGACGGGGTGCCGGTCCAGCTGGGAGATTTCTCCGGGCTTCTGATCGACAAGAGCCAGAAGTCTTCCGTCACCACCCAGGTCACCCTGGAGGAAGTGGCAACCGCCCCGGTGAGCCAGGGGCAGCGGCTGGGAACACTGAAGGTCCTTTCCGGGGACCAGCTGCTTCGGGAGGTCCCCCTGGTGGCGGCCCAGAGTGTGCCGCGGCTGACCTGGGGCGCCATGTTTGTAAAGGTACTGAAACAGGTGGCCATGGCAAAAGTGTGAAAAACGGCCCTGGGGATGGAACGGCGCCATTCCCAGGGCCAGTTTTGTGGGAAATATTGGGTTCATAAATTATTTACGGTTTCTTGCATTTTTCCTCTTGCTTTTTTCCACAGATTGGAGTATGATGTATTAGCACTCAGAGATAAAGAGTGCTAAACCCGTAGATGTGTGCGGCGAGAGCCGCGGTCTAAATACATTATGGTATGGAGGAATCACAAATGAAACTGAAGCCTATGGCAGACAATGTGTTGCTCAAAGCCACCGAAGCCCAGGAGACCACCGCATCCGGCATCGTCCTGGCCACCACCAACAAGGAAAAGCCCGCAATTTATGAGGTTGTTTCCGTTGGCCCCGGCACCAAGGACGTGACCATGTCCGTCAACGTGGGAGATCGGGTTGTGGTCGGCAAGTTTGTCGGCACCGATATTACCCTGGACAAGAAGGATTACAAGTTTGTCAAGCAGGATGACATCCTGGCTGTGGTTACCGACTAAGGAGGAAGATTCAAATGGCAAAGATGATTGTTTACGGCGAAGACGCCCGCAAGAAGCTGCAGTCCGGCATTGACCAGCTGGCCAATACCGTTAAGGTTACCCTGGGGCCCAAGGGCCGCAACGTGGTTCTGGGCAAGAAGTACGGTGCTCCCCTGATCACCAACGACGGTGTGACCATCGCCAAGGAAGTGGAGCTGGAGGATGCCTTTGAGAACATGGGCGCTCAGCTGATCCGGGAAGTTGCCACCAAGACCAACGACGTTGCCGGTGACGGCACCACCACCGCTACCGTGCTGGCCCAGGCCATCACCCGGGAAGGTCTGAAGAACCTGTCCGCTGGTGCCAACCCCATGGTCATGCGCAAGGGCATTGACAAGGCTGTTGCCGCTGCTGTGAGCGCCATCAAGGCCAACTCCGTTCCCGTGTCCGACTCCGATGCTATCGCCCGGGTTGGCGCTGTGTCCTCCGGCGATGAGTCCATCGGCAAGCTGATTGCCGAGGCTATGCAGAAGGTGGGCACCGAAGGCGTCATCACCATCGAGGAGAGCAAGACCGCCGAGACCGGCCTGGAAGTGGTAGAAGGCATGCAGTTCGACCGGGGCTATATCTCCCCCTACATGGTCACCGATACCGACAAGATGGAAGCCGTCCTGGACGATGCTTATATCCTGATCACCGATAAGAAGATTTCCTCCATCCAGGAGATCCTGCCCATTCTGGAGCCCATTGTCAAGGCTGGCCGCAAGCTGATGATCATTGCCGAGGACGTGGAAGGCGACGCTCTGGCTACCCTGCTGCTGAACCGTCTGCAGGGCCGGTTCAACATCGTCTGCGTCAAGGCTCCCGGCTTCGGCGACCGCCGCAAGGAGATGCTGCAGGATATCGCCATCCTGACCGGTGGTACTGTGATCTCCAGTCAGCTGAATATGGAGCTGTCTGAAACGCAGATGACCGATCTGGGCCACTGCCGTCAGATCGTGGTCACCAAGGACACCACCACCATTGTGGACGGCGACGGCGAGGCCGAGGCCATCAAGGCACGTGCCCAGATGATCCGTGCCTCCATTGCCACCACCACCTCCGATTACGACCGTGAGAAGCTCCAGGAGCGTCTGGCCAAGCTGTCCGGCGGTGTCGCCGTCATCAAGGTTGGCGCTCAGACCGAAGTGGCCATGAAGGAGCAGAAGCTGCGTGTTGAGGATGCGCTGAACGCTGCCCGGGCCGCTGTGGAAGAGGGCATTGTGGCTGGCGGCGGTACCGCTCAGGTCAATGCCATCCCCGCTGTGGAAGAGCTGATTTCCACCCTGCACGGTGACGAGAAGACCGGTGCCAAGATCATCGCTGCTGCGCTGCAGGCGCCCATCCGCCAGATCGCCGAGAATGCCGGTGTGGATGGCTCTGTGGTGTACGAGAAGATCCGCAACTCCGGTAAGGTTGGCTTCGGCTACAACGCCTACACCGAGGAGTATGTGGACATGATCCCCGCTGGCATCGTGGATCCCACCAAGGTGACCCGTTCCAGCCTGGAGAACGCCGCATCCATTGCCGGCTGCGTGCTGACCACCGAGTCCCTGGTTGTGGACAAGCCCGATCCCCAGGCCGACGCTGCCATGGCAGCTGCCGCAGCTCAGGGCGGCGGAATGTACTAAGCCATTCCGGAAATGAAATCAATCCCGGCAGTCCTTTTGGACTGCCGGGATTTTCCTGTGTCGGTGACGGTTCTCCATTCCGGGGAAACCCTGGGCGAGGAGCAGCACAAAACCCGGGCAAGCACTGCTTGCCCGGGTTGCTTGTGTATCAGGGAGTTTCTTCCCAGGCGGCGTAGAGCGTCATGCTCTGGCTGACCTGGTTGGTATCCATGTCCCACTGGTAGCGGAAATTTTCATCGCTGTACCATCCGGCGAAGGTGTAGCCTTCCCGGGTGGGAGGATCAGGTTCCTCCACCAGATCGCCGTACATCAGCTCCTGGGAGGGAACATCCGTTCCGCCCCGGGAATCGAAGGTCACGGTGTAGCCGTTGTTGGCAACCCCGTACAGGATCAGCACCACGAGGACGATAATGCCGCCGATGATGATCTTGTCCAGCGTTTTTACGGAGATCTTCACATTCCGATACAATCCCCGCATGGGGGGAGGTGATTTCTGCTCGGGGGTTTCCTTGGGGGTCAGTTCTTCCATTACTTGCGGACCAGGTACTTTCTCATGTCGATGGAGCAGGCCACCAGAATGATCACACCCTTGACGATGTACAGCAGGTTCTGGTCAACGGACAGGTAGTTCAGACCTACGAAGATCAGCTGGAGCAGCAGAACACCGATGATGGCGCCGCTGACCTTGCCGATGCCGCCGACGAAGGAGATACCGCCGATGACGCAGGCTGCGATGGCGTCGGACTCATAGTTCAGACCGGTGTTGGCGTTGACGGAAGCGATACGGGCGGCATCCATGAAACCGGTGAGGCCGTAGAGCATACCGGCCAGCATGAAGACCATGATGATGGTCTTGAGTACATTGACACCGGAGACGTTGGCGGCGTCCTCATTGGAGCCTACCGCGTACATATTCTTGCCGAAGGTGGTCTTGTTCCAGATCACCCAGACGACAACGGCAATGATGGCAGAGTAGAGCACGTACCGGGGAACAGCGGTGTTGCCCACAGTGAACAGCTTGCCGGTGACGAAGTTCCGGTAGGCCTCGCTCATGCCGGACAGGGTCTGGCCGGAGTTGGTGCCCAGCTGCATATAGATCAGGATGATACCGTAGACAATCAGCTGGGTGGACAGGGTGACGATGAAGGGGTGCAGCTTGAACTTGGCCATGAAGAAGCCGTTGACAAAGCCCACGCAGGCGCCCACAACCAGAACCGCCAGAATGGCAACGGGAATGGGCATAACCGGCAGACCGGGGAACAGCTTATTGGTGGTCAGCTGCAGTCCGGCGGCAATACAGGCGGACAGACCCACCACACGGCCGGCGGAAATATCGGTACCGGCCAGGATGATACAGCCGCCGACGCCCAGAGCAATGGGCAGCTTGGCCGCCGTCAGGTTGATGATGTTGACGATGGAGGGGATGGACAGGAAGGTGGGTTCCGCAATCCAGATGCCCACAACGGCAATGGCGATGATGATGAACATGGCGTTGTTCATGAGCATGTCGCCGATGGCACGGTTCCGGTCCTTAGGGGACATGGCCTTCAGGGCCTCCAGCTTGGAAGGCTTCTTATCTTTCAATTTCGTCACGGTTTCTTCCTCCTTAAGCGTACTTTGCAGCCAGGGTCATAATTTCTTCCTGAGAAGTATTCTTGGCGTCCACCTCGCCGGCCAGACGGCCGCCGGACATAACCAGAATCCGGTCGCACACGCCCAGCAGCTCCGGCATTTCGGAGGAAACCATGATAACGGTCTTGCCTTCCTTCGCCAGGTTCAGGATCAGCTGATAAATTTCATACTTGGCGCCCACGTCAATGCCGCGGGTGGGCTCGTCCAGCAGCAGCACAGTGGGATTGGTCTTCAGCCAGCGGCCCAGGATGACCTTCTGCTGGTTGCCGCCGGAGAGGGACCGGATCTGGGTGTACTGGCTGGGGGTCTTGATGTGCATGGCGTCGATGCTCCATTCGGTGGCATCGGACATTTTCTTGTCGCTGAGCAGCAGGCCCTGGAGGTAGCTCTTCAGACTGGAAATAACCGTATTCTCCCGGATGTTCAGAATTCCGAAGATACCGTTGGCCCGTCGCTCTTCCGTCAGCAGGGCAAAGCCGTTTTTAATGGACTCGGTGGCGCTGCGGTTCAATACCTGCTTGCCGCCCAGGAAGATTTTGCCGCTCTTGCGGGTGGCAACGCCGAAGATGTTCTCCAGCAGTTCCGTCCGTCCGGAGGCGTCCAGACCGGCGATGCCCAGAATCTCGCCCTTTCGGGCGGCGAAGGACACGTCCCGCAGGTGGGAATACATACCCGACAGGCCCTCTACCCGGAGCAGCTCCTCGCCCACCACATTGTCCTTGTGAGGATACCGGTTGGTAAGTTCCCGGCCGACCATCAGACGGATAATCTCATCCATGGTCAGCTCCTTGGCGGACTTGGTGGCGATCCACTGACCGTCACGCATGATGGTGATGTCGTCGGAAATCCGCAGAATTTCTTCCATCTTATGGGAGATGTAGATAATGCCGCAGCCCCGGCTTCGAAGCATATTGATGATCTTGAACAGATGCTCAACCTCGTTCTCCGTCAGAGAGGAGGTGGGCTCGTCAAAGACAATAATTTTAGAGTTATAAGAAACTGCTTTTGCAATTTCTACCATCTGGCGCTGGGAAACGGGCATGGTGCTCATGATGGTCTTGGGATTGACCTGAATGCCCAGCTCGTCAAACACCGCCATGGTGGCGTCGTACATTTTCTTCTCACTGGTGAAGGGCAGGCCCTTTGCCACCATGGGGAAGCGGCCCAGCCACATGTTGTCCATAACATTGCGCTTGAGGGCCTGGTTCAGCTCCTGGTGCACCATGGCAACGCCATTTTCCAGGGCTTCCTTGGAGTTCTTGAAATTGACTTCCTCACCGTTGAGGAAGATCTTGCCTGCGTCCTTCTTATAGACGCCGAACAAGCATTTCATCAGTGTAGACTTACCCGCGCCGTTTTCACCCATCAGGGCGTGAACCGTACCGGCCCGGACCGTGAGATTGACACCATCCAACGCCTTGACACCGGGGAACTCTTTTACAATTCCTTCCATGCGCAGCAGGACAGGTTCCTGATTCTTTTCCAAATTCTTCGCCTCCTGTTGTGGAATACCCATTATTTCTTCGCAGGATAGGAGCAAGCCCACGATTTCTCGTGGGCATGATCGCATCCTGCAAAGGCTGGTAAGATTACCAAGGCAGCCGCGCCGAAACGCGGCTGCCTGAAGGGTAAGGATTATTCGCCGGTGTAAGCAGAGTAGGGGATGTTCACACGCCAGGTGCCGACCACATTGGCCTCATCGATGGAGGTGAACTTGTCAGCGCCGGTGGCCAGGTTCTGGGAGATGACCACGACCGCGTTGGCCATGCCCTCGGCATCCTGCTTGATGGTGCCGGTCATGGAGCCGTCAGCAATCTTTTCCTTGGCAGCGTCGGTGGCGTCAACACCAAAGACGGGGATGTACTTGCCGCCTTCCTTGTTGTAGCCGGCGTTCTGCAGGGCGGAGATAGCGCCCAGAGCCATGTCGTCGTTGTTGGCAATGACCAGCTCGACCATGTTGCCGCTATCCTCGGAGTACTTGGACAGCAGGGTCTGCATCAGATCCTGGCCCTGCTGAGCGGACCAGGCACCGTTGGCATCCAGCAGGTACTTGGAGGTGTTGGCTTCGTCGTAGAAGACCAGAGCGGGCTTGCCGGCAGCGGTCAGGACAGCGTCGGCGTCCTCAACACCGTACTGGGTACGGGCGTCAGCTTCCATGTTGCCTTCCTGGCCCTTGAACATGACGTAGGAGATCTGACCGTCGCCGTTCAGATCCAGAGTCTCATAGTTCTCCAGAACGTAGTTGCCGATCATTTCGCCCTGCATGTGGCCGGCCTGGGTGTAATCGGTGCCCACGTAAGCGGCCTGGTCATAAGCGGAGACGATTTCCTCGGAGACGGAACGGTTGAAGAACACCAGAGGAATGTTGGCAGCCTGAGCCATGTCCACAATGGCCTGGGTGGCGTCGTCGGAGCTGGCGTCCACGATGTTCACCACCAGAACGGCAGCGCCCTTGGTGATGGCGGTCTGAATCTGCTCGGTCTGGGTGGTCTGGCTGTTGTTGGCGTCGTAGTCCTGGTACTTGATGCCGGCAGCATCCCAAGCGGCGTTCATAGCGGCACGGACGCTGGACAGGTAGGTATCGCCAAAGGTGTACCAGAAGATAGCGACTTCACCGTCAACGCCGGCAGCCTCGGCAACGACAACGGTGGTTTCCGCAACGGCATCGCCTTCAGCGGCGGCAGCTGCGGTGGTTTCAGTGGTTTCGGTGCCGCCGCAGGCAGCCAGGCTGAACGCCATGACCAGTGCGAGCACCAGTGCGAGAATCTTCTTCATTTGAAATTTCCTCCTTGTTTTTTTTGGAAGTTATCCTTCCAAAATCATAGATACTATATCAATTATAACTCTTAATGTAAAGCTTTTTTGTTAGAATTGTATATATGAACAAGTTCCGATGCTTGGTTTTGGTGGTATTGACAAGAGAAATTCTCGATTCCAAATCCACCATAATTTGAAAATTATTTTCTGATTTCGCAGGAGAAAACAGATATTTTCACGAAAAACTGCCAGGCAATTTTGGAAAATCTACCGGAGTTTTCCCCGGAATGCAAAGGGGGCCGCGCGCCTGTCCAACGGAGAAAATCCGGGGGCGGAGGGTGCCGGAAACGGGGGAATACTGCACGTTGACGAAGGGGGGGTTCTTTGATATACTGAAACTATCATCATTACCGGAAAAGGAGAATGCACCATGCAGGCTAAGCTCAACTGGCTGGCAGATCCCACTGTTTTTCAGGTAAACCGGCTGGCGGCCCATTCCGACCACGTCTGCTATGCGTCCGTCCAGGAGGCCCGGGCAGGGAAGTCTTCCCTGCGTCAGTACCTGGACGGGCAGTGGCTGTTCCGCTGGAGTCCCAACCCGGACACCCGCCCGGCGGATTTCTGGCAGGAAGATTACGACCTGGGACAGTTCGGCACCATCACCGTGCCCGGACACATGGAAACCCAGGGCTTCGGACAGATCCAGTACATCAATAAGCTCTATCCCTGGGACGGTCATACCCCGCTGCATCCGCCGGAGATTGACTGGCAGGACAACCCGGTGGGCTGCTATGTCTGCCAGTTTGATCTGGACCCGGGGCTGGTGGACAAACGGGTGTGCATTTCCTTCCAGGGCATTGAGCAGGCGGCCTATGTGTGGCTGAACGGACAGTTCATCGGCTACTGCGAGGATACCTTCACCCCCTCGGATTTTGACCTGTCTTCCTGCATCCGCCCCACCCGGAACCGGCTGTGCGTTCAGGTGCATAAGCGCAGCACCGCCGCCTGGCTGGAGGATCAGGACTTTTTCCGGTTCTCGGGCATTTTCAGATCGGTGTTCCTGTACGGAAAGCCTGCGGCCCATGTGCAGGATCTGTGGATCCGGCCCACCTTCTTCCCGGAAGAGGACAAGGGACAGCTGGATCTGCGGCTGCAGATTGAGGGCGTTGCCTCTGTACGAGCGAAAATCACCCATCCGAAGGATGGGATTCTCCTGGATGAGGCGCTGGAGCTGACCCGCCAGGGCGATTACTGGTACAGCCCCACCTGGACGTTTGACAAAATCCGCCGCTGGGACCATGACAGCCCGGAGCTGTACCAGCTGAAACTGACGGTTTACACAGAGGAAGGCCGGATGACGGAGTGCATTCCCTACGATTTCGGCTTCCGCCGGATGGAGATCCGGGACAGAATGCTCACCCTGAACGGCTGCCGGCTGATGCTCAACGGCGTGAACCGCCATGAGTGGAATCCCAATACCGGCCGTGCCATCACCGACGAGGATATGGACGCCGCCATGGCCATGTTCAAGGCCAATCGGATCAACGCTGTGCGGACCTCCCACTATCCCAACCAGAGCCGGTGGTATGATCTGTGCGACCGGGAGGGCATCTACGTCATGGATGAAACCAACATGGAGACCCACGGCACCTGGCAGCTGGATATGACGGTGGATCCCACCTGGAACGTGCCCGGCAGCCTGCCGGAGTGGAAGGAGTGCGTCCTGGACCGGGCGAAATCCATGTTTGAACGGGATAAGAATCATGTGTCCGTTCTCTTCTGGTCCTGCGGCAACGAGTCCTACGCCGGAGAGGACATTCTGGCTATGGCGGACTACTTCCGCAGCGTAGATCCCAGCCGGGTGGTACACTACGAAGGCGTGTTCCACTGCCGGGAATTCGACGCCGCCTCCGATGTGGAGAGCCGGATGTATGCCACCCCGGAGGAGATCCGGCAGTATCTGGAAACCGACGGGGGAAAGCCCTACCTGAACTGCGAATACCTGCACAACATGGGCAACTCCCTGGGCGGGATGGAGAGCTACGTGCGCCTGGGCGAGGAATTTGCCCGGTACCACGGGGGCTTCATCTGGGACTACATGGACCAGGCCCTGTTCCATACTGACGTCAATGGCCGGAAGGTGCTGGGTTACGGCGGAGACTTCGGAGAGCGGCAGACGGACTACAATTTCAGCGCCAACGGCATTGTCACCGCCGACGGCCAGGAAAAGCCCTGTATGCAGGAGATCCGCTATTGGTACAGCACCCCCCAGCAGCGGCGGCAGCAGGACGAAAATAACCGGGCGGCCCGGCAGGCGATGGAAATGCCGGTGCATAAAACCGCAAAAACGCCGCTACAGGTCACCCAGGGCGACGGCGCCTGGGGCGTCCGGGGCGAAGGGTTCGAGATTCTCTTCTCCATCAGCCAGGCGGGACCGGTGTCCCTGCGCTGGGGAAATACCGAATGGATGTGGCGGGCGCCCCGTCCTGCGTTCTGGCGGGCGCCCACGGAAAACGACATCGGCTGCGGATTCCCCCAGAGAAGCGCCGTCTGGTCGGCGGTGGACGCTTATCAGGTATGCAGTGAGCAGCAGGTGCTGGAAAATACCCAGGATCGGTTTGCCATTCGTTATACTTACACCGCCCAGGTGCTGCCGGGACTGAAAACCGATGTGACCTATACCGTGGACGTCAGCGGCAATCTGGATGTTCAGGTCCACTATTTCGGCGCACCGGACCGTCCGGAGCTGCCGCTGCTGGGACTGCGCTTCTCCACCACTTCCCTGGTGACGCAGACGCAGTGGATGGGTCTGTCCGGAGAAACCTATCCCGACCGGTTCCGGGGAGGCATCTATGGCCTGCACAGGGAAGAGCCCCACATCGCCAACTACCTGGTGCCCCAGGAATGCGGCAACCATGAGCAGACGGACTATGCCTGCTTCCACATGGGTTCGTCCAGGCTGTACCTGGAGAAGCTGGAAGCGCCCTTTGCCTTCTCCGCCATTCCCTATACCCCCGCCCAGCTGGAGCAGGCGTTCCACCGGGAGGAACTGCCCCAGCCTGTCCGGACGGTAATCACCGTCTGCGGGAAAATGCGGGGTGTGGGCGGCATCGACACCTGGGGAAGCGATGTGGAACCGGCTTACCGGGTTGCCTCCGATCAGGACATCGTGTTCTCTTTCCGCCTCCGGGGCGAGTAAAATAAAACAAAAACTGCATCCGCAGAACAGCGGATGCAGTTTTTTAAGGGAATCTTTTAGCGGTGGTCACCCAGGAAGAACAGAGCCACGGTGCCGGGGCCGGCGTGAGAGCCGATGACGGAACCCACATAGCTGATGATGACTTCCTTGGCGCCGTAGCGGCTTTTCAGCAGCTGGGCCAGGTATTGGGCATCTTCCAGGCAATCGCCGTGGGAGATGAACATGGTGCTGTTGTCATAACCGCCGCCCAGCTCCGCCACTTTCTTTGCCAGCGCGTCCAGGGAGGCCTTCCGGCCCCGGGCCTTGGCCATACTGATCAGGTGGCCTTCGTCATCCACATGAAGCACCGGCTTGATCTGGAGCATGGTGCCCACCAGCGCTGTGGTGGCGCTGACCCGGCCGCCCCGCTTCAGGTGCATCAGATCGTCCACGGTGAACCAGTGACACAGGTGCAGCTTGTTGTCCTCCACCCACTGGTATACCTCTTCCATGGACAGGCCCTCGTCCCGCTTCTTGCAGGCGTACCAAACCAGCAGACCCTGTCCCATGGAAGCGGCCAGGGTGTCCACAACCAGAATTTTCCGCTGAGGATATTTTTCCCGCAGCTCTTCCGCGGCAATCACCGCGGACTGGTAGGTGGTGGAAAGGCCCGAGGAGAAGGCCAGCACCAGCACATCCAGCCCCTGGGAGAGAATGGCTTCCATGGCCTTTCCCCACCGGGCAGGATTGACGGCGGAGGTCTTGGCTGCGTCGCCGCAGCGCAGACCGGAGTACAGTTCCTTCAGCGAGTCATCGTTTTTATCGTCATAGACCTTACCCTGAAATTCCACCGACAAGGGAACCATGGCCAGGTCCAGCTGTTCATACATCCGGCTGGGAAAATCACAGCAGGAATCCGTGAGAATTTTATAGTTCATGGCGGTTCACACTCCCAAAAAGTAATAGACAGAAGGGCTGGTTTGCGCTATACTGATACGAAGGCTTTGCGCGCCCCGGCGTTGGGTTCTATCATAGCAGAACCAGCGGTGCTCTGTCACGCCATTTGTGAGAGAATCCCCCGGGAGATACCACCTACCCATGGTAGAATCGGCACTCTACCCACAGTAGAGGCCGGCCGGAGCCTCTTTTTTGATAGGAGGGAAAGTATGACATCGCTTTTGCTTCGTTTGTTTTTGAAAAACCCTGACGACCTGACCAGCCCCCAGTCCCGGGCGGCAGTGGGGAAACTTTCCGGTTATGTGGGAATCGTATGCAATCTGCTGCTGTCCTTGGGAAAGGGCATCGTGGGTGTTCTCACCGGCTCGGTGTCCATTGCCGCCGACGCACTGAACAACCTGTCCGATGCGTCCGGCTCCATTGTAACCCTGATTGGATTCCGCTTGGCGGATAAGCCGGCGGATGAGGACCACCCTTTTGGCCACGCCCGGGCAGAGTACCTCAGCGGCCTGGCGGTAGCGGGACTGATTCTGATTATCGGGGCGGAGCTGGTGAAAAGCTCCGTGGACAAAATTCTGAACCCCACCCCGGTGGAGTTTTCCGTTGTGGTGGCCGGTGTGCTGCTGGCGTCCATTGGTGTGAAGCTGTGGATGTTCCTGTTTAACAACAGTCTGGGAAAGCGGATTGACTCCACGGCGCTGCGGGCCACGGCCCAGGACAGCCGAAACGACTGCATTACCACCACGGCGGTGCTGGCGGCGGCGCTGATTGAGCATTTCTGGAATCTGCCTGCCGACGGCTACATTGGCCTGGGGGTGGCGCTGTTCATTCTCTACAGCGGGGTGCAACTGGCGAAAGATACCATCTCCCCTCTGCTGGGAGAGAACGCCAACCCGGAGCTGCAGCAGAAAATTGTGGACTACATCGCCGAGCAGCCCAAAGTCCTGGGCTACCACGACCTGATGGTACATGACTATGGCCCGGGACAGCGGTTTGCCAGCCTCCATGTGGAAATGGACTACCGGGAGGACCCCCTGGAATGCCATGAACTGATCGACGACATGGAGCGGGAGTGCCTGCGCAGCCACAACGTCCATCTGGTGATCCATTATGACCCGGTGGTGGTGGATGATCCGGAGCTGAACCGGCTGAAAGAGCAGGTGTGCGGGCTTCTGCGTCAGAAAGACCCCCGGCTGAACCTCCATGATTTCCGGATGACCCAGGGCAGAAAACACATGAATCTGGTGTTTGACGTGGCCCGTCCCTCGGACCTGCATGGCCGGGAGGAGGAGATCCGGAAGTTCGTGGAAGAGGGCATGAACCGGAACAGCCAGCGGGAATACCATGTGCGCATCACCTTTGATGCTGCTTCCTTCAATGCCTGAGGCGGCGCAGCAGCTGGAAGGGCTGTGCGGGGAAATTGCCATGCCCGGGGAACTGACGGCTCAGATCCTGCCGCTGGCGGAGGCGGTTTCCAGGATTCCCCGGCTGGAAGAACTGTATGATCCCCAAACCTGGGACGCCGGGTATGAACGCCTGTCCGAACTGCTGGGGGAGGACCCCCGGGGGCTGAAGATGCTGTGCTATTTTCTGCTCCGGGCGGAAGAAACCTGGGACCAATACCGGGCGCTTGGCTGGTCCAGGGAACGTTACCGGGACACCATGAGGTGCTTTTCCCGGTTTGCCGGAGAGTACCGCCGCCGCTGGGGCCGGGATGGCTTTGACCGGGGAAGATGGACGGTGCGCCAGATTTCCGGCAGACTGGTGCGGGTGGGAGAGCTGGAATACGAGCGGACCACCCTGGAGGGAAAGCCGGCCCTGAGCCTGCACATCCCTTCGGATGCCCGCCTTTTGCCGGATCTGCTCCGCTTGTCCTGGGCCCAGGCCCGGGAAGAGCTGGGGGCGGCATTCCCGGAATACCGGGATGTGCCTCTGTTCTGCGATTCCTGGCTGCTCTCCCCGGCGCTGAAAGAACTGCTGCCGGAGACATCCAACATTCTCCGGTTTCAGCGCTCCTTTTCCATAACGCCTCTGGATCGGTGCAGCTTTATGCGCTGGGTCTTCTCCGACCCGGAGCTGCCCCTGGCGCAGCAGCCGGAGGACACCACATTGCGCCGCCAGGTGAAAGCATTCCTGCTGTCCGGGGGAACCATCCCCGGCGGGCGGGGAATTCTCAGCAGCGACCCTTTCCGGGAACTGTGAACGGCGGAATCAGGACCTTTGCTTCCGGAGAAAACGGAGACTGACCATCAGCAGGCAGGCCCACAGAAACAGGCTCAGCGCCCATTGCCCGCTGCAGATCATGGGGCTGGAAACCACCACCAGAAGACCGTAAAGAACAGCCCCCAGGGTTTCCGAACCCAGGGCAGACAAGAAGTTCAGTACCAGCAGCACCAGGGTCAGCCCCAGAGACAGGGCGGACAGATTCCGGATCAAAAGCAGCGTGTGATGGTCTGCCTGCTTTCCTGCCTGATGAATCAGCAGGGCGGGGGGAAGAAAGCTGAACACCGACAAAACGGTCAACGCCGTTCCCAGGGGTCCTTCCGGTTCCGGCAGAAAGCCCAAAGCGGCGCAAAGGCCGAACAGGACGGCCCAGAGAATAAACAGAGATTTACGAGACATGAAGTCCTCCTTACGCTAGGTTGCGGAAAAACGGGATACCCCCTATTCTACCCCATCCCCCGGGGCTTGGCAAGAACTTTTCCTGTCGAATGCCGGGGTGCAAAAAAGCTGGACAGTGGTGGAAAGATCTGCTATAATACTAGAATCTATTGGGGAAAGGGAGTGAATTTCCCATGAAATGTCCGTTTTGCGGAGATCAGGAGAGCAAGGTGGTGGACTCCCGCCACAGTGAGGACGGCCTGAGCATCCGCCGCCGCCGGGAGTGTATGAACTGCCAGCGGCGATTTACCACCTACGAGGTCGTGGAGACCCTGCCCATCATTGTGGTGAAGCGGGACGGCTCCCGGCAGAACTTTGACCGGAACAAAATTCTCAATTCCATGATCCGGGCCTTTGACAAGCGGAAAGTGGATGTCAACGACCTGGACCGGATTACCACTGAGATTGAACAGACCATTCAGAACACCCTGGAACGGGAAATCAGCACCGACAAAATCGGGGAAATGGTCATGGAGCGCCTCAAGCCCCTGGATGAGGTGGCCTATATCCGCTTTGCCTCCATCTACCACCGGTTCCAGGATGCGGGCAGCTTTATGCGGGAGATCAGCAAATTCCTGGAGGAGAAATGATGAGCACTACCCCCACTGAAATTTTGGAAACCACGCTGGCAGCGCTGGAGACCACCGCTGCCACAGCAACCGCGGCGGCCACAGACGCCACCGGAGCCACGGAATCGGCTCTGGATATCCAGTCCATCAAGGATATGATGGATGCCTTTGACCCGGCGGCTCTGCTGCCGGAGCTCAGCGATGTGTTCGGAAGCCTGACAACGGTCTGCCGGTTCGCCGTGATGATCGGCCCGGTGATCCTGCTGATTCTGGGACTGGCATACCTGTTCTTCTCGCCCAAGGAGGCCAACTATTATTTTGGCTTCCGGTGCTACTATGGCATGGGCAGCGTCCAGGCCTGGCGGTTTACCCAGCGGCTGGCGGGACTGCTTTACAGCGTTCTGGGACTGGCCCTGACGCTGATCATGCTCCTGATTTCCGGCGGTTTTGACAAGCTGGAGGTGACGGATATGGTCTGGCGGGCGGCGGACTGCCTGATCTGGCAGGCGGTACTGGTGCTTGCAGCCACGGTAACCATCCATGTCAGCGCGGCCATGCGCTATGACCGCAGGGGTCTGCGGCGCAAGGAAAAAACCGACGGCCCTGCTCCCCGGAAATCCAGCCGCAGGAAGAAGTAAAACCCTTCTTTGCAGAAAAGAACAAAAAAGGGTCCGGTTTCTCTGCCTGGAGAAATTTGGGGTTGACAAACCCGGCCCAATTGCATACAATGATGGCACATCCTGTATAACTGACGGATAAATGCGACGTAACGCAGGGAAGTACAGGAGAGGAAATGCCGACCGTCTGGGCGATCTAGTCTGAGCACTGGATCGCCCTTTTTGCATACCCGGCGCCTGTCGGCAATATGAATAGAGGGGTGTTCTTTATGAAGCGGATACAGAAACTCTCTGAAGCGGATTTTTTGCGGCTGTTTTTTGCCTTGGTCAGTCTGGCATTCCTGGCGGCGGCGGTGTGCATGCCGGACCGGAACCAGATGCTGTGGGGTCTGTGGCAGGTGATCAGCCAGCCCAGCAAGCTGTCCACCAACTATTTTGCGGTAGGCGGTTATGCGGCCACCTTCCTGAACATCGGACTGGTGGGCCTGATCAGCCTGGCGCTGTTCAGAATCTTCCGGGCCACGCCCAATAATGTTTCCAACCTGGCGTTTTTGCTGACCCTGGGATTCTCCGCCTGGGGCATCAACATCCTGAACATCTGGCCCACCGTGCTGGGCGTGATGCTCTACTGCCTGGTGAAGCGGGTCAAGTTCGGCTCCATGGTCAATGCCATGCTCTTCTCCACCGGCATTGCGCCATTGCTGACGGATCTGATGATCCGTTACCCCTATGCGGAAGCGGTGGGCTTCAATCTGGAGGGAATCCTGATTGCCCTGGTGGTGGGCATCGCCATCGGCTTTTTCCTGCCTGCAGGCATGGCGTTCTCTCCTCAGGTACACAAGGGCTTTGACCTGTACTCCGCCGCCCTTCCCATCGGTATGATGGCCTTCTTCATCAATGCCGTGCTGTTCAAGACCTTGGGCGTGACCCTGCCCGACGGCGCAGACGCAGCCCAGCTGGAGGTGGCCTCCCGGCTGACGGTGAATGTATTCTGCTGCATCCTGTTCGGCGGGTGTGTGGTTCTGGCCCTGCTGCTGGGCTGCAAACCCCGGGATTATGGAAAGCTGCTGACCAATCCGGTACATGTGACCAGTTTCTCCGGCACTTATGGCAACGCTGTGTTCCTGATGAATGTGGGCGTGTTCGGCCTGTTCATTCTGGCGTACTACAACCTGGTGGGCATCGCCTTCAACGGCGTGACCATGGGCATTATCTTCTGCATGCTGGCTACCTCCAATTCCGGCTCTCATCCCGGGAACGTGTGGCCCATTATGGTGGGTTATCTTCTGGTGTCGCTGCTGTCTTCCTGGCTGTCCGGCATGGCGGGCGGTTCCTTCTCTCAGCCCATTAATGCCCAGGCCATCTGCGTGGGACTGTGCTTTGCCAACGGCCTGAGCCCGGTGGCGGGAAAGTACGGCTGGCCCGCCGGCATTGTGGCCGGTGCCATGCACTATCTGCTGGTGACCTCGGTGCCCAACCTCCACGGCGGCTTCTGCCTGTACAACGGCGGCTTCACTGCGGCGCTGGTGTGCATTCTGCTGGTGCCTCAGCTGGAGTGCTTCGCCCGGACCCGGGAGGAAAAACTGAAGACCAAGGCCTGATTCCCGGATTTCTGTGGACAAAAGACCTGGTTTGTGCTATGATACCCAAGCGATCCTGACATTAAGCCGGATTCGGCTGCGTGAAAGGCGTGGAAAAGAACCTGTTCCCCCGGAGTGTTTCTCCGGGGGTGTGGATGCTGCCGCGCCCGGTCAGGACGCGGCAGAGTTTTTGTCAGGAGGATGGAATATGCAGACACGGGTGGCGGTTATGAGCATCATTGTGGAGGACCCGGATTCGGTGGAAAAACTCAATGCCCTGCTCCATAGCTTCGGAGAACACATCATCGGACGGATGGGCATTCCCTACCGGAAGCGGGGGATTAACATCATTGCCATTGCGCTGGACGCCCCCCAGGATACCATCTCCACACTGGCGGGAAAAATTGGGGGACTTCGGGGAATCAGCGTGAAAACCGCCTATTCTTCCGTAATCTCCCAGGAAGAATCATGAGAAAAGAGGAATTGCTATGAACAAGAAAATTCGTTGGATCACCGAAACGGCCCTGCTGCTGGCCATGCTGATTGTGCTGCAGTCCGTGACCAAGAGCTTCGGCCAGATTGTCACCGGCTCCTGCGTCAATGCGGTGCTGGCCATTGCTTCCTTGGTGGCGGGGATGAGCAGCGGCATTGTCATTGCGGTTGTTTCCCCGGTGCTGGCCTTTCTGCTGAACATCGCCCCCCAGGCGGTGACGGTTCCGGCCATTATGGTGGGCAATACGGTGTTTGTGGTGCTGCTGCGGCTGATTGCCGGCACCGACAGCAAGGTACTGGGTCGGCAGATTGCTGCCTGGCTGGTGGCGGCCCTGGCCAAGTTTGCCGTGCTGTACATCCTGGTGGTGAAGATCATCTGCGGCATTGCTTCCGCGTCTTTGCTGGCATCCGGCGCTCTGAAGGAGCCCATGCTGAAGATGCTGCCTGCCATGTTTGCCTGGCCCCAGCTGATTACGGCCCTGATCGGCGGCGCCGTGGCACTGGCCATGGTACCGGTGCTGCGCAAGGCCCTGAAACGGTAATATCACATTGAAAAAACCCGGACAACGTGAAAGCTGTCCGGGTTTTTTTATAGCCGTCTGCCGCATTTGGGGCAGAAAACAAACTGGGGTTCCAGAGAGGCACCGCAGTAGGGACAAAACCGGGTGCCCTCCTGGGGCGGCAGAGAGGAAGAAGGGGACTGGGGCCGGTCCCAGGGGTCCGGAGCATTCGGTTTCTTCTGCTGCTTTTCCTTGTCCTCCCGGCTGAGCTTCAGACAGATGACCAGCCGATAGGCGGTGATTCCCACGAACAACGCCCCGGGAATCAGCATGAACCAGGCACCCATGGAATAGACCAGGGCGCACCAGAACAGAGCAAACAACAGGGAAAAAACGCACATCCCCAGAGTCATGGCCTTTCCGGCTTTGCGCTCGCTATCCCGATCCATACTCACACCTCCAGATAGCCTGCCAGAACTTTCAGCGTGTTGAAGACCCCGTCTATATGGCTGCGCTCATATCCGTGGCTGGCGTAGACACCGGCGCCGATCAGGCCGTGGCGCAGGTCATAGCCTGCCCGCAAAGTGGCTTCCACGTCGGAGCCGTAGTGGGGATATACGTCCACCGCATAGTCGGCACCGGTTTTCTTTGCTGCGTCAATCAGCTTGCCTACCACTTCATAGCTGTAAGGTCCGCCGGAATCCTTGGCGCAGATGCTCACCTGCCGCTCGGTGCAGCTTAAGCCCTCGCCCACGCAGCCCATGTCCACGGAGATGGCTTCCGTGACCCCGGCGGGAACGGAGGCGGAGCCGCCGTGGCCCACTTCCTCGTACACCGTCACATGGACGTATACTGTTCTTGCCGGAGTGATTTTCTGATCCGCCAGGTATTTGGCAAAGCCCAGCAGAATGCCCACGCTGAGCTTGTCGTCCAGGAAGCGGCTCTTGAGATACCCGGAGGCGGTCCGCCGGGTCCGGGGGTCAAAGCAGACGTAATCTCCCACTTCAATGCCCAGCTTCCGGGTCTCCTCGGCGGTGGTCACGTTCTCGTCCAGCACCACCTCCATGCCGCCATACTCCCGCTTGGCCTCGCCGTAGCTGCCGTTGACGTGAACCGAGGCGTTGCACAGCTGGAAGGTGCCTTCGACGGTTTTTCCTTCCCGGGTGTAAACGGTGACGTTTTCCGCTTCGCCGTTTTCCGCCCGCATTCCGCCGATGGGGGTCAGTTCCAGACGGCCGTCGGATTTGATCCGGCTGACCATGCCGCCCAGGGTGTCGGTGTGGGCTTCCAGGAGAAGTCCCTCGCCTTTCCCGCCCAGGCAGGCCAGGACCCCACCTTTTCCGGTGATTTCCGCGGAAAATCCCAGATTTTCAAAGGCTTGCTTTACCCATTGGGCAGCCCGTCCGGTAAAGCCGGAGGGAGAGTCGATGGCCAGCAGGGCCGCTGCCTGCTCCCAGGCAAAATCTGCGTAATTGCGATCAATCATATTGTCCTCCTAAAATCAGGAAGTGCCAGACGCCGGCAACTTCCCGCATAAAATGGTTCAGGGTCTGGCCCAGACGGGAGGTCCGGGCGGGGATGCCCACAAACTCCACGCCGCACTTTTTGGCGAACAGGCTGGAGCGGAACAGATGGTATTCGCTGGAAATGACCCCCAGCTTTTCCGGTCGGACGCCGGTTTTTTCCTCAATAAGATCCAGGGTGAAGTTCAGATTTTCCCAGGTGGAGGTGGCCTGGTCCTCCATCCAGATCCGGTTTTCGTCAATGCCCAGCTTCACCAGTTCATCGTACATGGCCTGGGCTTCGGTGATGGGCTCGTCGAGGCCCTGCCCGCCGGAGACGATGGCTGTGACCTCCGGGTGGGACTGCAGATAGTCATAGGCCCCGTAGATCCGGTCCCACAGGGATGCGGAGGGGCCGGTGTCCCGGATCTTGGCGCCCAGCACCACCACATAGTCCACCGGTTCCTCCGGACTGCCAAAGCTGGCCCGGATGATGATGGCCTCGGTGATGCCCACCACCAGCAGCCCGATTGCCAGGCAGACCGTGAAAACCCGGCGCAGCACCCGGATAGTTTTGGGAAATTTGTCCCGGAGCATCCGGGTAATGTCATAAAAAGCAATAATGCCCAGCAGGCAGCAGCAAACCAGGGCGGAAAAGCCGTAGCCCGGCAGCAAAAACCGCAGTACAAAGGCGGCGATTGCCAGCCCGGCGCAGATCAGCCAGGGCAGGGGGCGGAAGGATGTTTTTTGTTTCATAGGGGATACCTCGCTGACAGGAATTGTCCCCATTTTACCACAGGCACGGAAAGAAAACAAGCCGTCCCACCCGGGACGGCTTGTTTTGTAAGAGAATCTTAAACTTCCTTCTGCTTGGTGTCGATTTCGTGGCGGCACTTGGCAATGAAGTCGGCAATGGACATGGCCCCCAGATCCGCACCGGTGCGGGTCCGGACGGAGACGGTGCCGTTTTCCATATCCCGGTCGCCCACCACCAGCATATAGGGGATCTTCTGCATCTGGGCCTCCCGAATCTTGTAGCCAAGCTTCTCGCTGCGGTAGTCGCCCTCGGCGTGGATGTTGGCAGCCAGCATCTGGGATACCAGATCCTTGGCGTAGTCGTGGGCCCGGTCGGTGACGGGCAGGACCTTGACCTGAGTGGGCATCATCCACAGGGGCAGGGCGCCGGCGTACCGTTCAATCAGGTAGGCCAGAGTCCGCTCGTAGCAGCCCAGGGAGGTGCGGTGGATGATATAGGGGATCTTCTTCTGGCCGTCCACGTCGGTGTACTCCATGCCGAACTTCTGGGCCAGGAGCATATCGATCTGGATGGTGACGATGGTGTCTTCCTTGCCGAAGACGTTCTTGTACTGGATGTCCAGCTTGGGGCCGTAGAAGGCAGCCTCGTCAATGCCGATGGTGTACTCCACACCCAGATCATCCAGAATCTGCGCCATGACCCGCTGGGCCTCTTCCCACTGCTCGGCGGTGCCTTCGTACTTGACGCCGGCCCGGGCGGGGTCCCACTGGGAGAAGCGGAAGGTACAGTTGTCCAGCATACCCACGGTATCCAGGCAGTACTTTGCCAGATCCAGGCAATTCTTGAACTCCTCTTCCAGCTGCTCAGGGCGCAGGATAATGTGGCCCTCGGAGATGGTGAACTGCCGGACCCGAATCAGGCCGTGCATTTCGCCGGAATCCTCGTTGCGGAACAGAGTAGAGGTCTCGCCCAGCCGCATGGGCAGATCCCGGTAGGACCGGGCCCGGTTCAGGTATACCTGATACTGGAACGGGCAGGTCATGGGCCGCAGGGCGAAGCACTCCTTGGTCTCATCGTGGGGATCGCCCAGGATGAACATGCCGTCCAGGTAGTGATCCCAGTGGCCGGAGATCTTGTACAGCTCCCGCTTGGCCATCAGGGGAGTCTTGGTCAGAAGGTAGCCCCGCTTCTGCTCCTCGTCTTCCACCCAGCGCTGCAGGGTCTGGATCACCCGGGCGCCCTTGGGCAGCAGAATGGGCAGACCCTGACCGATGACGTCCACGGTGCTGAAGAACTCCAGCTCCCGGCCCAGCTTGTTGTGGTCCCGCTTCAGGGCCTCTTCCTGCTGCTTCAGGTAGGCGTCCAGCTCATCCTTGCTGGGGAAAGCCACGCCGTAGATCCGCTGGAGCATCTTCCGGTTGGAGTCGCCCCGCCAGTAGGCGCCGCAGCACTGGGTCAGCTTGAAGCCGTTGTGCTTGACCCGGCCGGTGTGATCCAGGTGGGGACCGGCGCACAGGTCGGTGAATTCGCCCTGGGTATAGAAGGAGATGTGAGCGTCCTCCGGCAGATCCTCAATCAGCTCTACCTTATAAGGTTCGTTCTTCTCCTGCATATAGGCGATGGCCTCCGCCCGGGGCTTTTCACTGCGCTCAATGCGGATGCGCTCCTTGCAGATCTTCTTCATTTCCGCCTCGATCTTCTCCAGGTGCTCCGGGGTGAAGGAGAAGGGAGCGTCGAAGTCATAGTACCAGCCCTGGTCGATGGCAGGGCCGATGGCCAGCTGCACCTCGGGCCACAGCCGCTTTACGGCCTGGGCCATAATGTGGGAGCAGGTGTGCCAGTAGGTCTTCCGGTATTCCGGATTTTCAAAGGTGTACAGATTTTCTTCAGACATGATACATTGCCTCCTTTTGGGTTGTGTGCGGTGGGGAGGGTATAAAAAATACCCACCCCTGAACGGATCAGGGGTGGGATACAAGCAAACTGTATTCCACGGTTCCACCCTGGTTACGGCAGAAACTGCCGTCACTCATTGACGCGGTAACGGGCGCACCCGGCATGGCATTTCCGCCCATGCGGCTCGGAAGTGGTGACCGTCCCGGCAGGGAAACAGAGCCATTGCAGCATACAGGCTCCTCTCTGGGAATCTGACCGGGAAGGCGTGTCTTCGTCGCAGCCTTTTGAATAGAAAAATCATAGCACATTTTTTTGGAAAGTCAATCCCTTCCCCGGGAAAAAGTCGGATGAGCAGGGGGTGGAGTGGGGGAAAACAGACCATAACAAAAAGGTAACTATAATTTACAGAAGATTACATAATGCGACAGCTTATGTAAACAGATGTAATCTTTTGACAAGGAGAAAACCGAATTTCAGACAACAGATGACCAAATACGGGGCGTTTGGTTCACATAATTTGGAAGTGAAAAAACTGTAAAAAGTTGACGAATTTAGGTAAACAGAAAGAAAAGCTTGACTTTTTGATGCAATTTGGTATAATAATGCCATCCAAAGCACAGAGGGACACAAAATGTAACATTTTGATACCTATGTTTTTGAATTGATACTTTTGTAACTTTTACCAGGGGAGGGGTTGCCATGCACAGACCAAAAACTCACAGAAGCAAACGCACGAGGATGCTCATTCGTCTCTATATCATGACGCTTTCCGTGATTTTGCTGATGGCTCTGACCGGCTTGCTGGCACAGACCGCCTTCGCCAAAACCTATGTCATCACCGACGGCGACCGGGTTGTTACATATACCACCTTTGCCACCGATCCCGACGCAGTTCTGGGTCAGGCCGGGGTCAGCCTGCGGGAGAATGACACCTATACCACCGAAGCGGTGGCCGGGACGGAGACCATCACGGTCTGCCGGGCCCAGGAAGTTACCGTCCATTACCATGGGCAGATCACGAGGACAACGGCCTACGGCGAGACAGTGGGTCAGCTGCTGCAGAAGCTGAATCTGGACGTGTCCGGAGAGGACGTGATCTCCCATGGTTTGGATACAGCCGTCTATGACGGCATGGAGCTGCGGGTGGACCGCATCGTAACCTTGCAGGAGACCTACAGCTCCACCATTCCCCACGCTGTGCGCTACTGCAACGACCCCACCATCCCCCAGGGGGTGGAGGAGGTCCTGACTCCCGGAGAGGACGGACAGATGCGCTGCACCGCCGGGGTCACCTACGTCAACGGAGAGGAAACGGAGCGGACGGTCCTGACCGAAACGGTGACCAAGGCTCCGGTGGACGAGGTGATCGCGGTGGGAACCGGGGAGCCGGTTGCAGCGGCGGACCCTGAGGGGGAACCGGTGATCGGGGACGGCTATATTTTGCTGCCCACCGGGGAGGTGCTGACCTACACCCATAAAGACACCGTCCGGGCAACTGCCTACACCCATACCGATGCCGGGTGCGACATGACCACCGCCACAGGCACCACGGTCCGTCAGGGCACCGTGGCGGTGGACCCCCGGTACATTCCCTACGGGACACGGATGTTTATCGTGTCCAACGACGGGGAATACATCTACGGCATCGCCGTGGCCGAGGACTGCGGCGGCGACATCAAGGGCGACCGGATGGATCTGTACTTTCCCACCTACGAGGAGTGCATCCAGTTCGGACGCCGGACCTGTACATTGTACTTTTTGGGATAATCTTGCCAAACCGCCTTTCTTCTGCTATCATTAGGGCAGAAGAAAGGCGGTTATTTCGTTTATGATCGATGTATGTGACATTCAGGTAATGAAGCCCCTTCTGGCAAGCCATGGCTTCCACTTTTCCAAGGCCAAGGGACAGAATTTTCTCATTGCTCCCTGGGTGCCCCGCTCCATTGCCGAGGAGGCCGGGGTGGATGAAGGGGCCGGAGTGCTGGAGATTGGCCCGGGCATCGGCCCGCTGACCCAGCAGCTGTGTCTGCGGGCGGGAAAGGTCTGCGCCGTGGAGGTGGACGAGCGGCTGAGGCCCATTCTGAAGGAGACGGTGGGAGCGTTTTCCAATCTGGAAATTCTGTGGCAGGATGTAATGAAGCTGGATATTCCCGCATTGGTCCGGGAGAAATTCCCGGGGCTGCGGCCCATGGCCTGCGCCAATCTGCCGTACTATATCACAACTCCCATTTTGTCCGCCCTGCTGGAGGCGAAGTGCTTTGACTCCGTCACCGTCATGGTGCAGAAGGAAGTGGCTCAGCGGATTGCGGCGGAACCGGGTTCGGCGGACTATGGGGCGTTCTCTGTATTCTGCCAGTACTATGCCCAGCCGGAGCTGCTGTTTGACGTGCCGGCCCACTGCTTCCTGCCGCAGCCCAAGGTAACCTCGGCGGTGGTGTGCCTGCGGATGCGCAGGGACCTGCCCTGGGAGATTGAAAACGAAAAAACCTTCTTCCGGGTGGTCCGGGCCAGCTTCGCCATGCGGCGCAAGAAGCTGGCAAACGGGCTGGCGTCCGGATTCCCGGAACTGGGAAAGACCGGAGCGGCGGAGGTGATCGCTGCCGCCGGTCTGGATGCCAGCGTCCGGGGGGAAAACCTGGGAATTCCGGAATTTGCGGCCCTGGCCCGGGAAATCGACCGCAGAAACAAGGAGGAAATCCAATGACCATGCTGGAAATTATGCAGGGCAACCAGGGCTATGTGTCTGACAACCGGGATATGCCCGGGGATTTGTCAGCCAGAGCCAAAACCCTCTGCTGGCAATACAATCAAACCGCACCCAACCAGGAGGAAGAGCGCGCCCGTATCCTGCAGGATCTGCTGGGCACCTGCCACCCGCTGACTTTCATCGAGCCGTCATTTCACTGTGACTATGGATTCAATATCCACACCAGCGGCCTGACGGTGATCAATTACAACTGCGTGATTCTGGATACCTCTCCCGTTCGGATCGGAGCAAATGCCTTTATCGCGCCGGGCGTATGCATTGCCTGCTCCGGCCACTCTCTGGATCCCCGGCAGCGGGGCGCGGGCATTGGCACCTCCAAGCCCATCACCATCGGGGCGGACGTGTGGATCGGGGCCAACTGTACCATCTGCGGAGGCGTTACCATCGGAGATGGAAGCGTCATCGGCGCGGGCAGCGTGGTGACCAAGGACATCCCCGCCGGTGTGGTGGCGGTGGGAAATCCCTGCCGGGTGCTGCGGAACATCACTCCGGAGGACCGGGTGGTGCCTGTGTGTCTGCCGGAGGAGGAGACCGAATGATCGAATTTCTCTTTTTGGATCTGGATGATACCATTCTGGATTTTCATCAGGCGGAAGCCATCGCCGTGGCCAAGACCATCCGGGATTTTGGGGTGGAGCCCACGCCGGAAGTGCTGGAACGTTACCACGAAATCAACCGCTGGCACTGGGAGCAGCTGGAACAGGGAAAGCTTACCCGGGATCAGGTGCTGGTGAACCGGTTTTCGGCCCTGTTTTCGGAACTGGGCAAGCAGGCGGACCCGGTAAAGTGCGCCCGGAGTTATGAAGCAAATCTGTCCCAGGGACACTATTTCCTACCGGGAGCCCTGGAAACCCTGGAAAAACTCCATGGGAAGTACCGGCTGTTTCTGGCCAGCAACGGCACGGCCACGGTGCAGCACAGCCGGCTGACCAGCGCCAATCTGTACCGCTTTTTTGAGCAGGTGTTCATCTCCCAGGAGGTGGGATTCAACAAGCCTTCCCGGGAATTCTTTGAAAGCTGCTTTGCCCGGATTCCCGGTTTTTCCCGGGAGCGGGCAATGATGGTGGGAGACAGCCTGTCCTCCGACATTCAGGGCGGCATCAACGCCGGAATTACCACAGTATGGGTCAATCCCAGGGGAAAACAGCCCGGGGCGGTGACTCCGGACTACGAAATCCGGTCTCTGTCGGAACTGGAAGAATTGTTGAAACAGCTACACAAGGGAAAGGAAGGGTAACCATGGCAGAATATGAACTGGTTCACGAGATCAAGAATCTGTGCCGGAACAACCAGATGCGGGACATTTTCTTTGAGGAAGTGGAGTGCGACGATCCGGAAGCCTACCTGAGGAACCGGCTTCAGGGCAAGCAGGTGGAGCTGACGCCGGAGCCCGGACCGGAGGGGGCGGTGACCATCCACGCCCTGGTGGACGGCATGATGGAAAAGTATGTCTTCACGCCGCTGTGACAGCGGGGGTGATGGGAAAGTTTTTTGTAAAAGCAGTAAATTTTGGGTTGAATTTGGACGCTAGGTGTGATACGATATCGTTGTATCGATATGGGCGAAGTATGCCTGTTCGGTGAACGACCTGTCGTCCATGAAAATGGAAAAATTAGGAGGTAAAACGCATGTCTGTAATGGATATCTTGGATAAGCGCGCTGCATTCTCGTTTGAGGTATTCCCCCCCAAGACGGATGTGGGCATGGAGAAGCTGTGCGGCGAGGGCGGCGTCCTGGAGAAGCTGTACACCCTGAACCCGGATTACATTTCCTGCACCTACGGTGCCGGCGGCACCAACGTGGGCAAGAACCTGGAAGTGCTGGACAAGATTGTCAAGGATGGCAAGACCATCGGTGTGACCCACTTCACCTGCATCGGAAACACCAAGGAAGGCATCAAGGAGCAGCTGCAGACCTATCTGGATCACGGCATCAACCATATGCTGGCCCTGCGGGGCGATCTGCCCTTCGGCTGGACCGGCACCGGCGGTGACCTGCACTATGCCACCGAGCTGGTGAAGTTCGTCCGTCAGGAGTTCGGCGACAAGTTCACCATCGCTGTGGCCGGCTCTCCCGAGGGCCACATCGCCTGCCGCTCCCTGGAGGCGGACATCGCCTTCCTGAAGCAGAAGCAGGACAATGGCGCTGACTACATCATGACCCAGCTGTGCTGGGATATGGACCAGTTCCGGTACTGGCTGGACGCCATCCGGGCTGCCGGAATCTGGATGCCGGTGGACGTGGGTATCATGCCCATCCTGGACCAGGCTGCCACCATCAACATGGCTCTGTCCCGCAACGGCTGTGTCATGCCCCGGGCCCTGTGCGAGATCATCTCCAAGAACTGGATCTTCCCCAACCCCTTCGTAAAGGACCCCTTCGACGCCGACGTGGAGGGCAAGAAGGCCTCCTTCAAGGCTGCCGGCATCGAGTACACCATCAACCAGATCGACGAGTACCGCGCCTGCGGCATCAACGGCATCCATCTG
>DSLFC04101__coassemble_418_pt1 | contig 31394 bp, 29 predicted proteins | sample DSLFC04101__metabat2_low_PE_049 | metagenome-assembled genome bin DSLFC04101 | reverse complement strand
ATAAGTATAACTTTTTCCGCCTCACCCGCATAGCGGGTGGTAGTCTTTCTACGAACAAAAAAGCCGGAGATCCTCGGATCTCCGGCTTTTGTATGAGAAAAGGAATTACTTGGTCAGAACGGAAACGCCGGTGTCGGTGACAGCACCGCCCAGGTCTTCACCGTTCAGGGCGGCAACGGCAGCTCTGACGCCCTCGTAGCCCATCACGTCGGGGTTCTGAGCCATGGTGGCCAGGACGAAGCCGTCCTCGATCAGGCCCAGGATGGCGTCGGACTTGTCAAAGCCAACCACGATGACGGAGCCGTCAGCAGCCTTGTTGGCATTGCCGGCGCCGGTGGTGGAACCTTCGTTGCAGCCGAAGATGCCCACAACGCCCTGGGTGATGTAGTTCTCCGCAATGCTCTGGGACTTGGCAGCGTCGCCTTCGCCGTACTGGGTTTCCAGCAGCTCGAAGTCGGTGCCCTCAAATGCAGCACGGAAGCCTTCCTCACGGGCCACGGTGGAGGCGGTGGCGGCGTTGACATTCACAATGCCGATGGAGCCGGAGGTGATGCCCTGGGCTTCCAGCTCGGCCAGCATGGTCTCACCGGCGGTCTGTCCGGCGGCCTTGTTGTCGGTGGAGAAGGTAGCTTCCGCTTCCACGTTGGCGGGAGAGTCCACATAGACCACCTTCACGCCGGCGGCGATGGCCTCGTTCAGAGCGGAGGAGATGGCGTCAGGACCGTTGGCCGCCACGATGATGGCCTGGCAGCCGGCGGAGACGGCGTTGTTCACCTGCTCGATCTGCTGCGCGTCGTCCTTGGTGTTGGGCGCCATGAAGGTAACGGTGACACCCAGTTCCTCAGCGGCCTTCTGAGCGCCCTCATTCAGGGTAACCCAGTGCTGGTCGATGGAGTCCATGGTGATCAGGGCGATCTTGTAGTCTTCAGCGGCGGTGAGCTCGGTGTCGGCGGTTTCCCCGTCACTGCCTTCCTTCTTCAGGACAGAAACACCGGTATCGGTGACCGCACCGCCCAGGTCTTCGCCGTTCAGAGCGGCAACAGCAGCCTTCACGCCTTCGTAGCCCATCACGTCAGGGTTCTGAGCCATGGTGGCCAGGACGAAGCCGTCCTCGATCAAGCCCAGGATGGCGTCGGACTTGTCAAAGCCCACAACCACGACATGGGAAGAGGCAGCCTTGTTGGCATTGCCGGCGCCGGTGGTGGAACCTTCGTTGCAGCCGAAGATGCCCACAACGCCCTGGGTGATGTAGTTCTCCGCAATGCTCTGGGACTTGGCAGCGTCGCCTTCGCCGTACTGGGTTTCCAGCAGCTCGAAGTCGGTGCCCTCAAATGCAGCACGGAAGCCTTCCTCACGGGCCACGGTGGAGGCGGTGGCGGCGTTGACATTCACAATGCCGATGGAGCCGGAGGTGATGCCCTGGGCTTCCAGCTCGGCCAGCATGGTCTCACCGGCGGTCTGTCCGGCGGCCTTGTTGTCGGTGGAGAAGGTAGCTTCCGCTTCCACGTTGGCGGGAGAGTCCACATAGACCACCTTCACGCCGGCGGCGATGGCCTCGTTCAGAGCGGAGGAGATGGCGTCAGGACCGTTGGCCGCCACGATGATGGCCTGGCAGCCGGCGGAGACAGCGTTGTTCACCTGCTCGATCTGCTGCGCGTCGTCCTTGGTGTTGGGTGCCATGAAGGTCACGGTGACACCCAGCTCGGCGGCAGCCTTCTGGGCGCCTTCGTTCAGGGTGATCCAGTGCTGGTCAATGGAGTCCATGGTAATCAGTGCGATTTTGATGTCTTTGCTTTCGGCAGCGGGTTCTTCCCCAGTGCTGGTGCTGCCGCATCCTGCCATCAAACCGACGATCATAACGAGGGTCAGCAGGATTGCCAATGCCTTCTTCATTGTGTTTCCTCCTAGATTGTTTTTTATTGTTACACAGGCATCCGTGCCTGCATAATCCGGATAAAAAGTGAAATCAGCTGTCCTTTTTGCCTCTGCGGACCAGGATATCGATGAGCACGGCGCCGGTGACGATCACGCCGATGACGATTCTCTGAATGCCCACCGGGGCGCCCACGATGCCTAGGCCGTTCTCCAGGGTCTGCCAGACACCAGCGCCTGCGAAGGTGCCCAGCAGCAGTCCTGTGCCGCCCAGAGGAGACACGCCGCCGATGACGCCCGCCGCCACACCGTACATCTCATAGGAAGTGCCGGCTTCCATGTTGCCCATGCCCGCCTGTCCGGCCAGGATCAGGCCCACCACGAAGGAGCAGAAGGCGCTGATCAGGTAGGCTTTGGTGGTGGTGGCAAACACATTCACGCCGGAGAGCTTGGCTGCTTCCACATTGGAGCCGATGGCGTAGATGTGCCGGCCGGTGCGGGTCTTGGACATGATGAAGAATACCGCCAGGAAAATAATTGCGGCAATCCAGAAGGCGTTATACACCCCCAGGGTCTTTCCGTAGTAGAAGAAGTTCTGGAATCCGTCTCCCAGCTCCTTGCCCAGGCCGGTGCTGATGGCGTCGGTGTTGCGGTTGTTGTTGGCCATGTAGGCCACGCCTCTGGCGCAGAACATGGTTCCCAGGGTGGCGATGAAGGGAGGCAGCTTGAACTTGCCCACCAGCAGTCCGTTCAGCGCACCCACCAGCAGGCAGCACACCAGGGAAGCCAGGATGGCCACGGCGATGGAAATGCCCTTGCTCATCATGGTGGCGGAGATCATGGCGCTCATGGCCACCACCGAGCCGATGGACAGGTCGATGTTGCCGGTGATCAGAATCACGCTCTGTCCCACGCCCACCAGCAGGTACTTTGCCATGGAGCGCAGCAGGTTCAGAATGTTGCCGGACTTGAGCACATTGGGGTCAATGATGCCGAAAACCACCAGCAGAACCGCCCAGCCGGCGAAGGCCACCAGCGCGGCGCCCAGGCCGCGAATGGCAAGTTTCTTCGTTTTCGTCTCTTTCATGTTCTTCCTTCCTCCTTAAACCGCACGGTCAGCGAACTTGTTTTCGAATTGGGTGGCCAGGGTCAGGACTTCCTCCTGGGTGGTCTGCTTCGCCATGACTTCACCGGTGATTCTGCCGTCGCACATCACGATGATCCGGTCCGCGATGCCCATGACCTCGGGCATTTCGGAGGAAACGAACATCACCGCTACCCCCTCCTGCTTCAGCTGGTTCATCAGATTGTAGATCTCCACCTTGGCCGCCACGTCGATGCCCCGGGTGGGCTCGTCAAAAATCACAACCCGGGAATCCCGGGCCAGCCACTTGGCCACAACCACCTTCTGCTGGTTGCCGCCGGAGAGGCTTCCTGCGTCCACTTCCACGTTGGGAGTCTTGATGTGCAGATCCCGTACCGCTTTGCTGCACATGCCGTGCTCTTTCTTTTTTCTGACCACGCCCAGCAGATTGCTCAGGATGTCCAGATTGGGAAGACCGATGTTTTCCCGGATGGGGAGCTTGGTGCAAAGGCCGTCTTTCTTCCGGTCCTCCGGAACCAGCACGATGCCCGCCCGGATGGCGTCCGCCGGGCAGTGAATGGCAACAGGCTTGCCGTCCACATACAGTTCTCCGGAGGTTTTGGGGTCCACGCCGAAGATGGCCCGGGTGGTCTCGGTGCGTCCGGCGCCCATCAGTCCCGCAAAGCCCACGATTTCGCCGGCGTATACCTCAAAGCTGATGTCCCGCACCAGCCGCCCTGCGTTCAGATTGCGGACTTCAAAAACCTTTTTCCCCTTTTCACACGCTACCCGGGGGAATTTTTCCTTGATCTCCCGGCCCACCATGTTGGTGATAATCTCGTCCATGGTGGTGTCCTTGAAATTCATGGAGGTGATGTACTGACCGTCCCGCATGATGGTAACCCGGTCCACAATGTGCTGCAGCTCCTCCAGCCGGTGGGAAATGTAGACAATGCCGCAGCCGTCGGCCCGGAGCCGCTTGATGATGCGGAACAGTTCGTCGATTTCCTTGGCGGTCAGGGCGGAAGTGGGCTCGTCCATAATCAGCACCCTGGCGTTGATGGACAGGGCCTTGGCGATTTCCACCATCTGCTGCTTGGATACCGGCAGATTGCCCACAATTTCGTTGGGAGAGATGTCGATTTTCAGGTCGGACAGGATGGCCTTCGCCTCGTCCTCCATGGCCTTGGTGTCCACCAGGAAGCCCTTGTGTTTTTCCCGTCCCAGGAACATATTCTCCGCCACCGTCAGGTGGGGGCACATATTCAGTTCCTGGTGGATGATGGCCACGCCCAGGGCCTGGGCCTGCTTGGTGGTCAGGTCGCCGCACTCCTTGCCGAAAATGGTCATGGTGCCGCTGTCTCTGGTGTAGACGCCGCTGAGAATCTTCATCAGCGTGGACTTGCCTGCGCCGTTTTCCCCCAGCAGCGCCATGACTTCCCCGGAACGCAGCTCAAAGTGGACATTGTCCAGGGCTTTGACGCCGGGAAAGCTTTTGCAGATGCCCTGCATCGAGACAATGGTTTCGCTCATTGTTCACTCACCTTGCTTTCTATGATTTCAGCCTTGCTGGACGCGGATGCTCCAGCAGTTCTGGTAGGTTACTCCGGGAGCCAGCGAGATCAGGTCCTGCTGCTTCTCAAACACGGCGATTTTATCCTGCTGCGACGGAAGGGAACTCCAGGGCTCCAGGCAGACATAGGGTGCATCCGTCCGGGGCCAGTGCCAGATGCCGAAATAGGGCATCTGGGGGAAGGTGACGGTGATTTTCGGTCCTTCCTCCGCCTCCAGAGTCACCTGCCGGTCCATGTCCTTCAGGACGATGGCGTCCTGGTCGAACAAATCATGGGTCAGGGGCAGGATCCGGTTTTCTTCCAGGGGGAAGGGAGATTCAGTCCCATCCAGAAAACACTGCTCCGTAAAGCCCACCCGTCTGGGGGCGCACCCCCGCCCGAAGCGGAGGCGGTAATCTTCAAACCGTTTTCCGGGGGCCAGGGGCACGTTGAACCCCGGGTGGCCGCCCAGACCAAAGTACATGGTTTTTTCGTCCCGGTTTTCCACCTGGTATGTGATTTCCAGCGTGTTCTCCCGCAGCGCATAGCGAATAGAGAAGGTGAAATCCCTGGGATAGGCCCGCCGGGTGGCTTCGCTGGACGAAAGCTCCAGCACCATGGCGGTATCCGTCTTCTCCGTCAGCGCAAAGGGCAGATAGGGGGCCAGGCCGTGGATGTCCATGGAATACCGCTGCCCGTCCAGTTCATAGCACCCGTCGGTCAGCCGGGCCACATAGGGAAAAATGTTCAGCGCCCGATCCGGCCAGTATTTCGGGTCCCCCTGCCAGAGGTACTGGGTGCCGTCGCTGCCCAGAATGGATTGCAGCTCCGCCCCCTTCTTCTGAACGCAAACGCTCAGATGTTCATTGCGGATGGTATACAGCATCAGCGCCCCATCCTTTCGATAACCTCGCTGTAGGCGGGGACACTGGAAATGCCGCCGCTGCGGGTGGTGGAGAGGCTGGCACTGGTGCAGGCGAAGGTGGCGATGTCCCGCAGGGCATCTCCTTCCAGATCTTCCGGCTTTTCTCCGGTCTGCAGCAGCTTCCACGCAGCGCTGCCCCCAAAGATGTCCCCGGCGCCGGTGGTGTCGATGACCTTCAGCCCGGTGATGCCGGGAACCTGGCCCCGGGCCTTCCGGTTCTGGAACCAGCAGCCGTCGGCGCCGCAGGTGACAAAGACCAGCTTCACGTCAAAGTGGTTCAGGATGTACTCCGCGCCCTCCTGCACCCCCAGGCCAAAGAGGAACTCCACCTCTTCGTCGCTGATTTTCACCACATCCGCCTGGGTCAGGCCCCAGATCAGCTGCTCCCGGGCCTCCTCCAGACTGTGCCAGAGAGGCTTGCGGAGGTTGGGATCGTAAGTAATCAGTTTGCCCTGGGCTTTGGCGTAGGCCACCGCCTGATAAGTGGTGGAGCGGGCAGGCTCGTCCGTGAGAGAGAGGGTGCCGAAGTGGAAGACCCTGGCCTCGTCGATCAGGGAAAGATCCAGCTCGTCAAACGTGAGCATGGTATCCGCTCCGGGCTTCCGGGAGAAAGAAAACTCCCGGTCTCCATGCTGGTCAAAGGTGACGAAGGCAAGGGTGGTGAAGTACCGGTCATCGGTGAGCAGGCCCCGGGTTTCGATGCCCGCCTTCTTCAGGGTGCCCAGCAGCATCTTACCGAAGGCGTCCGTACCCACCTTTCCCAGCAGAGCCGTCTTCGCCCCGAATTTGGTCAGCGCCGCCAGGAAATTGGCCGGCGCCCCGCCGGGGTGGGCAGCCATGGTGGGGTAGCCATCCCCATCCGAGGACTGGGTGGCAAAGTCAATCAGCAATTCTCCAAGCGCAACAACATCCATGGTAATCCCTCACAAATATTTTGTTAACAAAGGCTTCATTCTTGGTTAAATTATAAACGACTTTTTAACGCATGGCAAGCGGTTATATTTTGAAAAAGTGTTGCAATATTGCGATAGTTATGCTACGATGCAGGCAGCAGAACCCGAAGCGGCGGTTTTCTCGAGGCTGGAAATTACTGGAATTTCCCGAATGTGCCTTTTGGGACCCGATCCCGGGCCGGCAGCCGGAGTATTTTGCAAAAATTCCGAAACACTTTTTTGTAAACGGGGTGTCTTTTATGCAATGTGTATATTATGAGCGGGATTTCCCCAATGGTTTCGAAGAGAAATTTGTATTTTCTGAACAAAGTCCCTACACGATCACCGTGAAAAACTTCCTGACGGAAGACGTGGTTCCCCTGCATTACGCCGCCACAATCGAAATATTGTTATGTGACCAATTATGTGGGGAAATTGTGATTGAGGGCAAGCACTATCCCCTGTCCGGGAAGCAGCTGTTCGTCATCCCGCCTTATACCCTCCACTCCAATTCCGTCACCCCCGGGGAAGGCACCATGTATGTGTTCAAGGTGTGCTTTGAGCAGATGGACCGCTACATCAACATCTCCAATTTTCTGGCCCTGCGGCAGGTTACCCTGTCCCAGCTGCGATATGATTGTCCGGAATTTGACCGGGTGATGGGCATTGTCCGCCAGCTCATCCGGTATGACGGGGATCTGATGCGGTGCCTGTCCCAGGCCTGCCTGCTGCTGCGTTCCGGAAAAAGCGTCCAGAGCGTCTGCCAGAGCTGCGGATTTGAAAACACCTCCTACTTTATCCAGCTGTTCCGGAAGAAGATGAACACCACCCCCTACCAGTACGCCCTGCAGCAGCGGACCGATCAGTCCGAGGATGCCCTGGTGCTTCCCGGCAGCCGCCCCCTGCCCCCGGACGAAATTCCCATCATCCGGTAAAGAAAACCACCGAATTTTGCCATGGTCAGGCAAAATCCGGTGCTTCAGGCTGTCGAAAACCCCCTTCGGGGCTTTCCGACAAGTTATCGCAGTCTGCTGCGCGCATAATTTGTCCCCCGATAGGGGACAAATTCCACACTTGCAGCCTGTAAAGTATGTTCCGCCAGGTACAGAAGGTGAATTGCCCCGCAGGGGCAAGAGAGGCCACCCTGGGGTGCGCCCCGGCGGAACATGATTTTTACGCAATTTACTCCCAGCGGAGATACCCCAAACGAGACTTATGGGCAATTTTCAGAAGGAGGTCTTCTTCCGGGCGACAGCCACCGCCACAGACAGCTCCGGGGCGCAGTAGGGAATCAGCATGGACTGCAGTGCGTGGTAGATGTCCGGCTTGCCGGGCCAGACAGTTTCCAGTTTCTGGTTATTGCTGTCCAGCTGATGAATCCAGTTTCCGGTTTCATGGTCGTGGACCTTGTCCTCCAGGTATTCCAGGAACTGGCTGTAGAATCCGGCATACTCCGGCTTCCCGGTGACCCGGTAGAGGACAGCGGCGGTGTTGATGGCCTCCGCCAGGGTCCACTGCATCCGGTCATGGACAATGGGCTTGCCGTCCCAGCCGGTGGTATAGACGATGCCCGGGGCGCCGTCGGCATTCCATCCGTCGCTGACCGCCCGATGGAACAGGTTCTCGGCGGCGGCCACGAAGGGAGCGGATTCCTGGGGCTGATCCGGATAGGTGGACAGGGCCCACTGGGTAATCAATCTGGCCCATTCCAGCCCATGGCCGGGAGTGGCGCCGTAGGGCTTGAACTGATCGTCAGGCTTGTCCGCATTGCATTGCAGATCAGGCTGCCAGTCCTTGGTGTAGTGCTCCGGGATGCGCCAGTTGTTTTCCCCGGCCCAGCCCAGCACCCGATGGATGATCCGTCCGGCCCGGGTCCGGTACAGGCTGTCCCCCGTGACGTCCGCGGCGGCCAGCAGAGCCTCCACGCTGTGCATATTGGCGTTGATGCCCCGGTAGTCGTCCAGCACCGTAAAATCGGTGTTGTAATTGTCGTAGGTCATGCCCTCCGTCTCGTCCCAGAATCTGTCCTCAAAGCATTTCAGGGCATCGTTCAGCAGGGACTGGGCCTGCTGGTGTCCCGCCAGCAGAGCGGAGGAGGCGGCCAGAATCACGAAGGCATGGGAATAGCACTGCTTGCCGGGCAGGGGGGAATGGTCAGAATTCAGGCTGTTGTACCATCCGCCGTTGACCTTGTCCCGCATGGCGCCCAGCAGGCCCTTCAGGCCGGCGTCGATCAGGGCGTCACTGCCGGGGAAACCCAGGAATTTTCCGATGCTGTAGCAGTGCACCATCCGGCAGGTTTCATAGTTGTCCAGATTCTTTTCCAGCCAGGGGGAGCCGTCGTCTCTCAGGTAGTAGGCGCAGCCCTCCGGGGAGGGGTAATGAACCGCAAATTGGAGCAGTTCTCTTACCATGTCTTGCAGGTACGCTTTGTTCTCGGGGGTGTCAATCAAATACTTTGGATTCCTGTCCATGGGCTTTCCTCCTTTTTGCCGTAACCGGCCATCCGCCGGGTCTTGGTAGCAGCTACTCATAGGATACTAACCCCAGGCGGAGAAGTCAAGCGGCAAAGCGACAGATTCCCCAATTTGAAACAAAAGAGAAAGGCCAAGGAAGCGTGCCCTATGTGCGCGGCAGACTGCAAAAGTTTGTCAGAAAGTCCCGAAGGGTTTTGGGACAGTCTCATGCCCCCGTGGAGAATTCCACGGAGGCGTTTTTCTCATCCAAAATAGCCCCAGGTGCCGGTGATCGGGTCCTGAAACAGGGGAATGCGGGGCGGGAAGAACGTAAAAATCCAGAACACGCAGACAATTCCGGCAAGGATCGCCCATCCCCCCGCGCTGCTCTCGCCCCGGCGCAGTGCCCGGGCATCCACCCAGCAGGCCGCTGCCGCTGCCAGGAAAAACAGGGCGATGTTGAACCACTCCGGTGAACTCCCCAGGCTGCCGGAAACCAGGTAATACAGCACCGGAATCAAAATCAGCCCCACAACCAGCCCCTTTCCTTTGGCTGCCAGGACTTTCCTTGGGTCTATGCCGGACCAGCGGCTCTGGGCCAGGGCAAAGGCCACCATGGGAAACACCAGCAGCTTCAGATGCTCCCAAATGGACTCGTTCACCGGCGCAATCAGCGCTGCTGCCCAGCTTCCGCCGCTCCAGTCAAACAGAAAGTGCAGCAGCGTTCCCATGACCGAAAGGAACAGAAAGCACACCGTCTGCCAGTAGGTGATTTTTTTATCCATCCTATCGCCACCCCTTTCTCCGATTGGTGCCATTCTATGCCCCCTCCCGAAAGATTATGCCCGCAAAAAACGCCCGGACGATTTTCTCGTCCGGGCGTCATATGAATTGGGTCAGTTGAAGCGGTACCCCGCTTCCAGCAAGCGGGTCAGGGCCTCGTTGGCCTGGTCGTCGGTGAACAGGCCGGTAAACCGCCGGTCTACCGCCAGCGCCTCCAGGCTCAGGTCCAGCCGGCCCTGCTCCGCCAACGCGGAAAACCCGTCACTGAGCCGCCTTCCGTCCAGAATCCGCCGGGCGGCGGTCATGGCCTGCTCCGGCTCCACCGGGCGCATCCGCACCCCCAGTTCCAGGGCCTGCTGCCGGGCCTTGGCCCAGGCGGCAATAAATTGTGCTTCCATTTTTTGTCTCCTTTTCAGTAGAGGGCATAGCCGTAGCGGTACAGCAGCTGCCGGTACCAGGGCTGCCGGCTCAGCCGGCGGCACCCGGTGCGCAGATAGGCGTCCATCTCCAGCAGATCCGCCGCCGTCAGGGTGTGCTGGCTGTAGGCCGCCTTCTGGGCCAGTTCCCGCAGGGGTTCCGGCGGCTTCTCCCCCAGCAGCCGGGCAATCAGCCCCACCTGCTGCCAGCGTTTCAGGGCTTGCCGGTTGGCGTCTCCCCGGCGCATCCAGCTCCGGCGGAAAATCACACGCAGCTTCCGCTGGACTTCCGCCAGCAGCCAGGTCAGCGCCAGAGCCAGCAGTACCTTCCACATAGCAAAGCCGGACTCTTTTTCCGCCGCAGGTGTTGTCTCTTCCGGCTCCGTTTCCTGAGATGCTTCCGTTTCTTCCTGTGTCTGCAGGGGTTGGGTCTCCGGGGCGGTGGTTTCTTCTGTAGGCCGGAGCTCCGCCGCCCCCACGTCACCGGGGGTTGCCTCCAGCACCAGCCAGGCCCCCAGCAGGGGCTCATAATATTCTGCCCAGGCGTGGGCGTTTTCTCCGGTGGCAGTCATGGTCTGCCCGGCCTGGGCTTTCACCAGGTACCCTGTCACATACCGGGCCTCCACCCCCGCCGCCCGGAGCAGCACCACTGCCGCCGTGGCAAAGTGGACGCAGTAGCCTTCCCCGGCCTCCTCCAGGAACCACAGGGCAAAATCCTCCGCATCCGAGGGCATTCTCTGAGCATCCAGGGTGTAGACGGCAGCCTGACGCACCAGCGCCGCCACCCGCTGGGCTTTTCCGCTGGCGGTCTGCTCCTCCTCCATTCCCTGAACCCAGGTCTGAGCTTTTTCCAGAGTCTGCTGGGGCAGCTGCAGATATTGGGGGTCCGGGGTATGCTCTGCAGAGCCCTCCACCAGCAGGGTGCCGAAATTCTCCGGCAATCCCATCCGGCGGAAGGTATACTGGGTATACAGCGCAGTATTCTCCTCCTGGCCTCCCACCAGCATATACCCCTCGGCAGGGTAATAGGGCAAATACAGCCGGTCAAACTGCCGGACCGTCTCCACGGACACATACCCCAGATCCTGCCCTTCGCAGGCAAAGGTCTCCGCCCGGCTGCCGGTGGACGCCCAGCCCGTGCCGGTATACTGGTCATAATCCATGCCCCGCAGATACACGCTGCCGCCGGTCTGGGCCGTGACATACAGCACCGGCTCCCGGGAAGGATTCCGGCTGCCCAACCCGGATAAGTCCATCTGTTCCGGGGTGGGGGCTTCCAGTTCCAGCAAGGCTTCCCCGGTGCCCGCCTCCAGCTCCCGGGAAAAGGACTGGAGCCAGTTCTGCAAAGACTGGCGGATGTCCTCTGTCCGGTTCACATACCGCTCCTGGGGAGCCACCGCGAACAGCAGCACCAGCACCGCCGCCACCGGCACCGCCCCCATCAGGGTCAGCCGGTTGGCCTGCTCCGGGTCCTCCTGCCGGAGGGTTCCGGTGAGCAGCAGCACTGCGGCAGTAAACAGCAGCAAAAACAGCCCTTCCCAGCTGGGCACCGTGTCCGTCACCACCAGGCAGCTGGCCAGAGGCAGCACTGCCAGCATCACAGACACCGCCGGAGAGCCCCCGCGGCACACGCTGCGGCACACCACCGCTGCAAGGAGCATTCCCATCACCAGCACCGGCAGGTCTGCGGCGCCCCCGTCCCAGGTCATCCCGGGCCAGCTGACCAGACCCCAGTGGTAGGCCTGGTCGTAAATGTAGGTAATCCGGTAAATCAACTGCCGCAGCTGTTCCACCAGTTCCCCCCGGCGCAGCAGGTATCCCATCCCCAGTCCTACGGCCAGCAGCACCGGCAGGTCCCCCCACCGCCACCGCCAGAGCAGGGCGCACAGGGCGCTGCCCGCCGTCCAGATCAGCAGCAGCCGACGGGGATATTCGATGTTCAGTTCAAAGGCGCTGGTCAGGCATCCCATGGCTCCTACCGCCATGCACACTCCCAGCGCAATTCCCAGCAGGGAAGATAGCCAGGGCTCACGTTTCATCCGGCTCACCTCCCACATGGTAGTGCCAGGAGGCGGCACAGGGAGAATCGGCGATGGAGCCGCTCTGGGCTGCGGGATAGCACAGCAGGGCGTCAATGGCCCGGGTCAGATGCTCCTCCCGGGTCACCTGGAAGCTGTAAATGCCGCCGCCGGTAAGCACCCGGATTTCAAACGGGATCTGCCGCTGCAGCAGGTACTGTCCTGTCCACAGCAGCCGCCCGAATTTCCGGTTCAGTTCCTCCGGGGTACCCCGAAGGTTCATGGTCACCGACACCCGGCCCCGCAGGGGCTCCATGGGCTGGCGGAGCATCAGCTTGCCGGTTTTGGCCGACAGCTTCCAGTGAATCTGATTCTGGCTGTCACCGGGGCGGAACAGCCGCAGCTCGTGGTTTTCCGCAAACCCGCCGCCGGGCTTGGGCCGCCAGGCGGCAGCCAGATAGTTTTCCAGTCCGGGCAGGTCAGTTACCGGCACCGGCTGAGGCCGAACCTTTACCAGCACCGGCTCCGCCCGCCGGGCGGAGAAGGCAAACAGCCCCAGGTAGTCGCAGACCTTTCCCTTCACGATCTCCACCTTCAGCCCGCCGCAGACCTGGGTGGGCAGCCCCTTGGCTTCCCGATAGTAAAAGGGGGCCCCCGCAATGCAGGGGGTCACCCGAAGTTTTCCCCGGAAAGGAGGCAGGGGAAAGTCACTGCTGCCCAGCAGCTCCGCCTGAGCCTCCACTCCCAGGGCAACGGCAGCGGGGGCCTGCACCCACATCCGGAACCGAAGCATGGCAGGCAGACTGAGAATCAGGGACAGCCAGGGCAGTCCCGCCACACAAACCAGCAGCACCCAGGACACCCATTCCCCGTGGGCCACATAAAATCCGGCGCAGCCCATCAGCGCCGCCAGATAGCAGATCCGTCGGCTCAGCATATCAGCGCATCCGGGGGGCGGGAACGGTCTCCAGCAGTCCCTGGAGAATCTGCTCCGCCGTTTTCCCCTGGGCCTCGGCTCTGGGGGAGAGGATCAGACGGTGGGCCACCGTGTGGACAAAAACCTCTTTCACATCCCCGGGGATGACATAATCCCGGCCCCGGAGCCGGGCCACCGCCTTGGACATGGCGGTCACCGACAGCGTAGCCCGGGGGCTGGCTCCCCGGAGAATGTCCGGACTGTTCCGGGTTGCCCCGGACAGGGCCACAATATACTGCACCACATTGTCCCGGAGGAAGGTGTCCTCCACCAGATTCTGGATGGAGATCAGCTCCTCCCGGGTCATCAGGGCGGACAACGTATTCAGGGGATTTCCTCCCTGACGGGTGAGAATCATGGCTGCCTCATCCTTGGGGCTGGGGTAACCCAAAGACAGCCGGACCATGAACCGGTCCATCTGGCTGTCCGGCAGCAGCTGGGTGCCGGCGGCGCCGGTGGGGTTCTGGGTGGCGATCACCACAAAAGGCTGGGGCAGTGCATGGCTTACCCCGTCCACGGTGACCTGCCCCTCCTCCATGGCCTCCAGCAGGGCGGACTGGGTCCGGGAGGTAGCCCGGTTCAGCTCGTCCGCCAGGAACAGGTTGCACAGCACTGCGCCGGGCTGATAACGCATCCCTCCCTGGGGATCGGGAATGGAAAATCCGGTGACATCGGAAGGCAGCACGTCCGGGGTAAACTGCACCCGGTTGTACTGCAAATCCAGAACCCGGGAGAAGGCCAGGGCCATGGTGGTCTTGCCCACCCCGGGAATATCCTCCAGCAAAATATGGCCCCGGGCCAGAATGGCCGCCAAAACCCACAGCAGCACCGGGTCCTTTCCCACCACGACCTGGCGGACCTGGCCCAGAATCTGCTGGGCATAGAGCGTGACGTCACGATCTTTGGTTTGCATGGCGGAACTCCTTTCGAAAAATGTTTTTTCCATTGTACACGGTTTTCCGGTAAAAAACAAGGCGAGCACCGGGCCGTTTTCTTAAGATTCCCTTATAACCGGGGCTAAAAAGCAGAAAAAATCCCCTCCCGGGGCCCCGTCCAATGACGGGGAAAGCCGGGAAGGGATATTCTGCGTTACTTTTCCAGGGCCATCAGCTTGTCAATCCGGCGCTGATGACGGGCCTCACCGGAGAACTCCGTGTTCAGCCAGGTGTCCACAATTTCCAGGGCCAGGTTCTCGCCCACCACACCGGCACCCATGGCCATCATGTTGGTGTCGTTGTGCAGCCGGGTCATCTTTGCCGTCCAGGAGTCGCTGAGCAGGGCGCAGCGGATGCCGTCAATCTTGTTGGCGGAGATGGACACGCCGATGCCGGTGGTGCACAGCACAATTCCCCGTTCGCACCGGCCATCCGCCACCGCCCGGGCCGCCGCGGCGGCAAAGTCGGGGTAGTCACAGCTGTCCGCCGTGTAGGTGCCGAAGTCCGACACCTCGTGTCCCTGCCGGTTCAGGTGGGCCACAATTTTTTCCTTCAGCGCCAGGGCGCCGTGGTCACAGCCAATCGCAATTTTCATGGTTTTTCTCCTTTATATTAGTTTACATAACAAATCCGCCGTTGACGCCGATGACCTGGCCGGTGACAAAATCCGCCTGGGCCAGGTATACCATGGTCTGGGCAACATCCATTGGGATGCCGTTGCGCTCCAGGGGCGTCTCCTGGGCCAGTCCCTCCAGGGTTTCCGGCGCCAGCCCGGCGCACATATCCGTGAGGATCACCCCGGGAGCCACACAGTTCACCCGGATGCCGCTGGGACCCAGTTCCTTGGCCAGGGCCTTGGTCAGGGCAATCACCGCCCCTTTGGTGGCGGAGTAGGCCGCCTCGCAGGAGGCCCCCACCTGTCCCCACATGGAGGAAACGGTAATCACGCAGCCCCGCTGCTTTCGGAGAAATGCCGGCATGGCAGCGTTGACGCAGTGGTAAATTCCCTTCACGTTCACATCAAACAGCCGGTCCCAGGTATCCTCGGGAAGCTGGGACATGAGTCCGAAGTGCATGATTCCGGCGTTGCACACCAGCACATCCACCTCCCCGATCTGCCGGAACGCCGCTTCCACCTGCTCCCGGCTGGACACGTCGCAGCAGATGGCGGTGGCGCCGGTTTTTTCCGCCACTGCCCGGGCGGCGGCGTGGTTGGAGACGTACAAAAAGAAAACCCGGCAGCCCTGGGCGGCGAACCGTTCCACCGCCGCGGCGCCGATGCCCCGGGAGCCGCCGGTAATCACCACGGTTTCCATAAAAGAATCCTTTCTCAAGAAAACGGGCTGCAAGCAGCCCGTTCAGCGTTTCAATAGTCTCACAGAGTTTGCCGCCAGGGGCGGCAAATAAGATAAATTCTATTTTCGGCCGGGGCGCGTACCTGGACGAAAATACTTCTCAGTCTGCAAGTGTGGAATTTGTCCCCTTGTAGGGGACAAATTCTGCGCGCAGCAGACTGCAAAAACTTGTCGGAAAGCCCCGAAGGGGATTTTCGACAGTCTCAAACGGGCTGCAAGCAGCCCGTTTTGGTTATCCTCTTCTTCTGCTCCGGCTCCGGTTCTCGGAATAAGCCCGGATGGAGGACAGCTTGCTGTCCGACTCGGTCATAAAGGCCTTCAGCTTCTCCTCAAACAGCTGGTCCGCCGTCTTGGGTGCCGCCGGCTGAACCGGTGCCTGCTGGGGTCTGGGGCCGTGGGAATCCCGGCTCTGGAAATTGCCGCCCTCCCGACGTCCGTTGGAATTGCGGAAATTCGGTCTGCCGCCTTCCCGCTGGGGTTTGGGTTCCAGCCGCTTGATGGACAGGTTGATCTTGCCGTTTTCATTGCCGATCACCATCACCTTCACATCCTGGCCCTCGGTCAGGTGCTGGTGGATGTCACTGACATAGGCGTTGGCAACCTCGGAAATATGTACCATCCCGGTCTTGTTATCCGGCAGGGTAATAAATGCACCGAAGTTGGTGATGGATTTCACTTTTCCTTCCAAGACAGCTCCTACAGTTAACTCCATATTTGCTCTGCTTCCTCCATATAGTAAGGCAACACCGTTGCCTGAATTACGATTGGGGCTGAATCACCACGGTCCGGGAATCATACAGTCCCAGCTCCTCCCGGGCGATTTCCTGAATGCTCTGGATCGAGTCCAGCCGGGCGGTTTTTTCCTCCAGCAGGACGTTGGCGTACTGAATGTCGGCGGCCTCCTGGCGCAGCCGCTCCGTCTCCGCCTGAATGGCGCTGTGGGTCCAGTTCAGCGCGATCAGGGCCCCGGCGGAAAAGACGACCAGCAGCGTGACGCACACCGTGAGAACCATGCTTGCCGGGCGCACCACCACTTTCAGCTGTTTTCTGGGATAGACGTTTTTTGCCATGGACCATACCTCCGGGATCTGGTCGGGAGAGCCGACAGTGTTTCCACCTTATTGTAACCCATTTTTCCCCAGATGCAAACAAAATTTTCGTAAATTGCAAAAATTTTTTCCCAGGTGCCCAAAAAAGCCCCCACATTGCCCCCAGTATTTGCCAAATTCCGGAAAATACCGGTTGGAGCCATCGTCCTGCGGTGGCCTCCCACACCACCGCCCCGGCCAGAAGTCCCCACACATACCCCAGCCGCAGGTCCCCGGCGCACACCCCGAAGCCCAGGTAGATATACGCCCACCAGGCGCCCAGCACCACCAGCGCGTCCGCCAGATGCCGGTGCCGGCGGCCCAGAGGACGGAGAAACCCGTACAGCAGCCCCAGCGCCGCCCCCAGCAGCAGGCTGGCAACCAGCCGGAAGAAGGCTGTCTCCGGCGTCACCGGAACAGGCCCCGCCACCGGCCGGTCTGCCGGGGCTCCTCATACACCAGGGAGGTCACCACGCCATCCACCGCCACCTGGCCGCCGTCCAGGGACAGGGTCTTCAGCTGCAGTTCCCTGCCGGAAATCACCAGGGTGCCCAGGGAGGTTTGCAGCACCACACCCCCTTCGTCGAAACTCACCACTTCTGTCACGCCGGTCATGGTCAGCTGCCGGCGCTCGTTGAGCTGCAATTTGTGGGGTAACTGTTCCTGCTCCATGCCATCCCTCCTTACCTGGCACAGTGTATGTCCCCCCGGGGCGAAAAATACCCCCGCCGCCGAAACAGAAAAAATGGCAGGCACTTTCGTGCCTGCCATCGTTATACCATCTCAGCCGAAGCGGAGGGGGAAGATTTTACACTGTCTCAGCGGCTGCCCTTGTCGTAGGGAATGCCTTCGGCCTTGGGGGCCCGGGACTTCTTGGAGGTGAAAGCCAGCACCGCCAGGGTCACCAGGTACGGCAGCATCCGGTACAGGTGAGAGCTGATTCCCAGCTCCGCCAGCAGGTACACCCCGTCGCCGTTGATGTCGATGGAGCTGTAGGCTGCGGCAATGCACTTGAACAGACCGAACAGCAGGGATGCTCCGGCGATGTTCAGGGGTTTCCAGTTGCCGAAGATCATAACCGCCAGGGCCAGGAAGCCAAAGCCCGCCACATCGCCGTTGGCGGTGCAGTTGGCGGTGGTCAGGGAGTACACGAAGCCGCCCATGCCTGCCAGCGCACCGGAGATAGTGGTGCCGGCATAGCGCATCTTGTAGACATTGATGCCCAGGCTGTCCGCCGCCTGGGGATTTTCACCGCAGGAGCGAAGCCGCAGGCCAAAGCGGGTCTTGTACAGCAGGACAGACAGCACAATGAAAAGCAGAATGCACACATAGGTGGCCAGGTACACCTTGTTCAGGAAGGTCTCTCCCAGGAAGCCGATATCCGTAGACTTGTCAATGCCGAAGGTGGACTTCTTCAGCATGAACCAGGAGGCGGCATCGCCGGTGGACATCATCAGGGTATTCTGGTTCACCAGCACCCGGATCAGGAACAGCACCAGGGCGGGAGCCATCAGGTTCAGCGCCGTGCCGCCGATGGTCTGGTCCGCCCGCAGATTGATGGAGGCGAAGCTCAGCAACAGGGAGAAGACGGCACCCATGATCGCCGCAGCGGCCATGGCCATCAGCTCCAGTCCCTGGAGCGTCAGCCAGTCTCCGGCCCGGGCAGCGTCGGTAAACACGTCAAATTTCTGCATGGAGTAGACGAAGTACACGCCGATAAAGGCGCCGAAGATCATAATGCCTTCCAGTGCCAGGTTGATGATACCGCTGCGCTCGGCAAACACACCGGCCAGAGCCACAATCATCAGCGGCACCGCATAGAGCATGGTCTGCTGAATCAGAAACGTCATGCCTGCTCCCCTCCTTTCTGCCGGGCCTGCTCCTGGGCGGATTTCTCCTCCGGCGTGGGCTCGGCGTTGACGTTGGTTGCGCCCGCCTTCCGCTTGCTGGTGAGCAGCATCCGGATCACCAGGGAGAAGGCGCTCAGGTACACAATCACCGAAATAATCACGTCGGTGATATATTCGTTGTAAGCGGTGTAGCCCGTCAGCTGCTGGCCTACGATATCCAGCATGGCCATAAAGATGGCGGTGAACACCACGCCGATGGGATTATTCACGGCCAGCAGGGCCACGGGAATGCCGTTGAAGCCGGTGGCCGGCAGGGACTGATAGGTGGACCAGTAGAACTCGGTATTGCCGGAGAGCCAGTACAACGCAGCGCCGCCGGCAGACAGGGCGCCGGCAATGGCCATGGACAGCACAATGTTGCGCTTGTCGTTGATGCCCGCATAACGGGCGGCATGGCGGTTGGAGCCGCAGGCTTTCAGTTCATAGCCCAATGTGGTCTTGTTGATGAGGATATACATGGCAATGGCAATGAGGATTGCCACCACAATGCCCCCGTTGACCTGGGAACCAGGGAAGATTTTATCCAGGCCCAGCTTGGGGGTTGCCACGCCGTTGAAGGTTGTCTTGTAAATATAGCCGGCCTTGGTGTTCTCCACCACGTTCTTGAAGTTGCTCACGTCAAAGGCCCAGGTCACCAGGTTGGCCGCCAGCCAGTTGGTCATGATACAGGCAAGCACCTCGTTGATGTTCAGAAATGCCTTCAGCAGGCCGGGGATGCAGCCCCACAGGGCGCCGGCCAGGCAGCCGCCCAGGAACGCCAGCACCCAGATCAGCCCGGCGGGAACGGTCTCCGAGGGGATGCCCAGGGCAATCATCAGGGACGCCAGCGTACCCATCAGGTACTGTCCGGGAGCGCCGATGTTGAACAGGCCGGTCTTGTAGGCCACCGCCACGGAAAGGCCGGTCATCACCAGGGGCATGGCCCGGAAGAGCATATTGCCCCAGGACTGGGGATTGTAGCCCCAGGTCAGCTTGCCCGCCGCATCCCGTCCGGTGGAGAAGATACCGGCGAAAATCAGCCGCACGCCGTCCCAGATGCCCTGTCCGGTGATGGTTTCCTTGGTCAGGCCCACGATGACCACAACCACGATACCAACCAGCAGGCCCACCGCAATGGAGATCAGGGAAGCCAGCACCTTTTTGGTGGCTTCTTTTTCATAGATCGACAACAGGGAGTTTTTCACTGCCGGGTTCCTCCTTTCCCACTGCGCTTGGCGCCTGCCATATACAATCCCAGTTCCTGAACCGTGGTGGTCTTGGGGTCCAGTTCGCCCACGATCTCGCCCTCATACATCACCAGAATCCGGTCGGATACATTCATCACCTCGTCCAGCTCCAGAGAGACCAGCAGCACAGCCTTGCCCGCGTCCCGCTGGGCCACCAGCTGGGCGTGGATATACTCAATGGCGCCTACGTCCAGGCCCCGGGTGGGCTGGACCGCAATCAGCAGGGGGCAGCCCCGGTCAATTTCCCGGCCGATGATGGCCTTCTGCTGGTTGCCGCCGGACATACTCCGGGCGATGGTAACCGGCCCCTGGCCGCTGCGCACATCATACTGCTCGATGATCTTGGTGGCATAGCTGCGCACTGCGTCCCCCTTGATAAAGCCCATGTGCTGGAACCGGGGTTCCCGGAAGGACTGAAGCACAATATTGTTTTCCAGGGTGTCGTCCAGCACCAGGCCGTGCTTGTGCCGGTCCTCGGGGATATGGCTCAGCCCCGCCTGGCTGCGCTTATGCACGCTGGCATGGGAAATGTCCTTGCCGCACAGGGTAACCTTTCCGGCGGAGGTCTTCTCCAGACCGGTCAGGCCGTAGACCAGTTCCGTCTGGCCGTTGCCGTCGATGCCGGCGATGCACACAATCTCCCCGGCCCGGACCTGGAAGGATACATCGTGGACGGCATTTTTCTTGCTGTTCTTGGCGTGAACGGTCATACCCTGGACGTCCAGAATCACGTCGCCGGGCTTGGCCTCGTCCTTTTCCACCTGCAGCTGCACCGGACGGCCCACCATCATATTGGACAGCTCCTGCTGGTTGGTGTCCTTGATGTCCACGGTACCCACCAGGCGGCCTTTGCGCAGAACGGTACACCGGTCCGCCACCGCCATGATCTCGTTGAGCTTGTGGGTGATGAACAGAATGGACTTGCCCTCCTTGGCGAAGCCCCGCATGATCTCCATCAGTTCATCGATCTCCTGAGGGGTCAGCACCGCAGTGGGTTCGTCAAAGATCAGAATTTCGTTGTCCCGGTAGAGCATCTTCAGAATTTCGGTACGCTGCTGCATACCCACGGTGATGTCCTCCACCTTGGCGTCCAGATCCACATGGAGCTTGTACTTTTCCGACAGTGCCTGCACCTTTTCCCGGGCGACTTTCCGCTGCAGGAAACCCATTTTGGTGTCCTCGGCGCCCAGGATGATGTTGTCCAGCACGGTGAACACATCCACCAGCTTGAAATGCTGATGGACCATGCCGATGTGCAGGGCCGTGGCGTCATTGGGGCTGTGAATCTTCACAACCTCCCCGTTCTTCTTGATTACGCCTGCCTCCGGCTGATACAAGCCAAACAAAACCGACATCAGGGTGGACTTACCGGCGCCGTTTTCTCCCAGCAGCGCATGGATTTCTCCCGCTTTCAGCTGCAGGGTAATGTTGTCATTGGCAACGATACCGGGAAACTCTTTTCTGATGTTGAGCATTTCGATAACGTATTCCGACTGCATAAGCATTGCCCCTCCTTCCCGAATTTTACACAGGTTTATTATATACTGCCCCCGATGGAATTGCAAGAAAAGAATGGATTTTTCCTTTTTCTTCTCAATATGACGCTTCTTACGGGCTTGCCCCGGTTCTGCTCCGGTTTCTCCCGGGTTCTTTGTTCTCTTTCTTCCCGATTTGAATCAAAATAGCCCCTGATATTGTCCCCCGTTCAGGGACAGTTTCCCCCGTTTCCACCGGACGATTCCGGAGGAATTCCCACGCAAAAGGGCGCAGCCGAAGCTGCGCCCTTGCAAAACGATTCTTTTGTTGATTACTTGACGATGTTCACCGTCACGTTGTCGGTGCTGGCGGGTTCGGGAACGTCAGAACCGTCAACCGTCAGGGTGCCGTCCACGATCTGGGCCAGCATGGCTTCGTACTCTTCCACGGTCCAGCCTTCCAGAGACCAGGTGTCGGTGGGCAGGCCCACAGCGCCCTCGGCGGCGCCCAGGGTAACAGCGGTGCTCACATCGCCCACAAAGGCAGTCCAGGTTTCCTCGGACTCAGCAGCGGTCAGAGCCTGCTGGGCAGCAGCGCCGATGCCCTTCATGGCAGAGGTGATGACGGTGGGGGACTCGTAGGACTGGTCCACGTCCACGCCGATGACCTTGCCGTCCTCAGCGGAAGCAGCGGCGGAGATGGACTGGAACATGGAGCCGCCGCAGGCGAAGATCACCTCGGTGCCGTTCTGGTACCAGCCGGCAGCCATGGTCTGCAGCTCATTGGAAGCAGAGAAGGAGGAGCCGTACAGCCAGGAGTAGTTCATTTCAACCTGAACGCCCAGTTCCTTGGCAGCTGCGTCAGCGCCCTGGACAAAGCCATAGCCATAGCGGTTGCAGGCAGCGTTGGTGCCGCCGCCGCCGCCGGAGAAGCCCAGCTTGGTGTAGCCGTCCATAACAGCAGCATAGCCGGCCAGGTAGCCGCACTGCTCTTCCTGGAAGGCGATGGAAGCAACGTTGGCCAGGTTCAGGGGGGAGCCGTCAATGAAGACGAACTTCACATCGGTGAACTCCTCGGCAGCCTTTCTCAGGGCAGCCTCCTGCAGGAAGCCGGCGCAAACGATCACTTCGGCGCCGTTGTCGGCGGCCAGCTTCATGGCGTTGTAACGGTCGTCATCGGTGGCCTCGTTGCCGTTGGCGGGCTGATAGTACTTGTAGGACTTGCCGGCGGCGGCAGCGTACAGCTTCACGCCGTCATAGGTGCCCTGGTTGAAGGACTTGTCCTTCAGGGAGCCCACGTCGGTGACGAAAGCGATCTGATACTTGCCATCGCTGGAAGTCATCTCGTCGGCAATGTCGTCCGCAGACTGGGCAGCGGCTTCGGTTTCACCGGCAGCGGCGGTCTCGCCAGCAGCCTGGGTCTCACCGGCAGCAGCGGTGGTGGAAGTGGTATCGCTGGAGCCGCAGGCGGCCAGAGACATCACCATGACCAGAGCCAGCAGAAGAGCCAGAATCTTCTTCATGATTTCATTCCTCCAAAAATCATTTTCGGCATTTTTACATACCGTTTACATTGTCGCACATTCTCGACAAAAAATCAACCATAGATTTTTATGATTTTCTCTGGGGTTACTTCATATGCTCCCCGGCGGAAAAGCTGTGGGGCAGAAGGTCTCCCAGGGTGACGGTCTCGTACCCGGAGTCGGTAATCAGGTACACCAGAAAGTCCTCCCCGCAGAACTCCCGCATCACCTGGCGGCATACCCCGCAGGGGGGAAACGCCCCCTGGATCACGCCATCCTTGCCGCCGCAGACAGCAATGGCGGAAAAGTCCCGGTGTCCGTCGTAGACCGCCTTGAAAAAGGCGGTGCGTTCGGCGCAGTTGGTAGGGCTGTAGGCGGCGTTTTCAATGTTGCAGCCGCAGTAGACCGTACCGTCGGCGCACAGCAAAGCCGCCCCCACCTGATAGCCCGAGTAGGGCACATAGGCGTGGGTCATGGCCTCTTTGGCCATTTCAATCAAGGTTTCCGGCGTCATGGCAATTCCTCCTTTTGAAAAATGGCCGGGGAACGGCAGGTTCCCCGGCAAAGCTGGTTTACAGAATCGCTCCGGCAAAGCTCTTGCCTGGGGTTTCATAGGGCACGCCCAGAAGCTCCGTCACCGTGGCGGCAATGTCGGCAAAGCTTCCCCGGGTGCCCAGGTTCACCGGCTTCACCCCCCGGCCCAGCACCAGCAGGGGCACATACTCCCGGGTGTGGTCGGTGGTGGCGGTGTAGGCCGGGTCGCAGCCGTGGTCGGCGGTAATCATCACCAGGTCCTCCGGCCCCAGCTTGGGCAGGAAGTTCCCCAGCCAGGTGTCGAACTCCGTCAGAGCCCTGGCGTAGCCATCGATGTCCCGGCGGTGACCGAAGAGCATATCGAAGTCCACCAGATTCACAAAGCACAGCCCATGGAAATCCTCCCCGGCGAACCGGTCGGTGTGCTCCATGCCGTTGGCGTTGCTGGTGTTGTAGACGAACTGAGTGTCTCCCTGACCGGCGAAAATGTCGTGGATCTTGCCCACGGCAATCACATCCTGCCCCGCCGCCTTGATGGCATCCAGCATGGTCTGCGCCGGGGGCTCCAGGGAATAGTCATGCCGCCGGGGGGTGCGCTGGAATCCAGTCTCGGGGCTTCCCAGGAAGGGGCGGGCAATCACCCGGCCCACGCCGTGCTCTCCCCGGAGAATCTGCCGGGCCTTGTGGCAGGCGTCGTAGAGCTCTTCCAGGGGCACCACTTCCTCGTGGGCCGCCACCTGGAACACGGAGTCGGCGGAGGTATACACAATCCACTTTCCCGTCTCCATGTGTTCTTTTCCGTAGTCCCGGATCACCTCGGTGCCGGAGTAGGGCTTGTTGCACAGGCAGCCCCGGCCGGTGGCCTGGGTAAAGGCGTCCAGCACCTCCTGAGGGAATCCCTCCGGATAGGTGGGCAGAGGCCGGGGAGAGACCACACCTGCGATCTCCCAATGGCCGATGGTGGTGTCCTTGCCCTGGGAAGCTTCCGTCAGCCGGGCCACAGCACCCAGAGGCTTGTCCGTCTTGGGCAGACAGGATACCCCGTCAATATTGCCCAGGCCTGCGGCAATCAGGTTGGGAATGTGCAGCTGGGGAGATCCGGCGCAGGAGGCCAGCGTATTCACCCCCACGTCCCCGAAGGCCGGGGCATCGGGCATGGCCCCGATGCCGAAGGAGTCCAGCACAATCAGAAAAATCCGCTTCATAGAATGCTCCTTACCGGCCGTCCATGGCGGCGGCCACATCCAGCGCCACCTGCATCATGGTGGTGAAGGACTTCTGCCGCTCCTCAGAGGAGGTCTCCTCGCCGGTGAGAACGTGGTCGGAGATGGTGCAGATGCACAATCCCCGCTTGCCGTACCGGGCGGCGTTCATATACAGGGCGGCAGCTTCCATTTCCAGGGCCATGACGCCCATCTTTTTCAGGCCGTACACACTGTCCAGGCCCTCGGGAACCCCCTCGTGGTCCCCATAGAACACGTCGGAAGAGTTCACGTTGCCCACATGGTAGGTGGCGCCCCGGGCCTCGGCGGCCTTCACTGCCTCGGTGAGCAGTTCCCAGGAGGCAATGGGGGCGAAGGTGCCGGGCAGGTGGAACTGCTTGGCCCAGTTGGAGTCGGTGCAGGCGCCCTGGGCAATCACCAGATCGTACAGGTGAATATTCTCCTGAATGGAGCCGGCGGAGCCTACCCGGATGATGTTGTCCACACCGTAGCCGGTGAACAGCTCATGGGAGTAGATGCCGATGGCGGGCATGCCCATGCCGGAGGCCATGACGGAGACCTTCACGCCCTTGTAGGTGCCGGTATAGCCCTGAACGCCCCGGACGTTGTTCACCAGCACCGGGTTTTCCAGGAAGTTTTCTGCGATGAACTGGGAGCGCAGGGGGTCACCGGGCATCAGCACGGTTTTGCCGAAGTCGCCGGGCTTGGCGGAAATATGAGGGGTCGGGGTATTAAGCATAATCGGTTCCTCCTGATACAGTAACGTTAGTAGCTGCCGTCGTTGGCGGCGGGTTTGCCCTGCTCCAGAGACTTGGCCAGCTTTACAATCCGGCTGGTGCCCAGGCGGCTGGCCCCCAGGGCGATAAACTTTTCGGCATCCTCCAGGCTGGAAATGCCGCCGGCGGCCTTGATCTTCACATGAGGGGCCACATGCCGGGCAAACAGGGCCACGTCCTCAAAGGTTGCCCCGGCGGTGGAGAATCCGGTGGAGGTCTTGATATAGTCCGCCCCGGAGTCGGAAACGCACTTGCACAGCTGAATCTTTTCTTCGTCGGTCAGCAGGCATGTTTCGATGATGACCTTCAGGAGTTTTCCCTTGCAGGCGGCCTTCACCGCAGCGATTTCCTCGGTAACGGCCTCCCAGAGCCCAGCCTTGGCCCAGCCGATGTTGATGACCATGTCCACCTCGTCGGCGCCGTTGTCCACGGCGTCGGAGGCCATGAAGCACTTGGCGGCGGTGGTGTCGTAGCCATTGGGGAAGCCGATGACGGTGCAGATGGGCAGCTTCCCCTCCACATAGTCCTTGGCCTGCTTGACATAACAGGCCGGAATGCACACCGAGGCGGTGTGATAGCGCATTCCATCATCGCAGATAGCCCGGATGTCCTCCCAGGTGGCAGCCTGGGTCAGCAGGGTATGGTCGCATTTTGCCAGAATATCGGTCAGATTCATGTTGCATTCCTCCTGAATCAGTGTTGTCCATGAAGCCGGATGACCTTGTGCTCCCGGATGCCCCGGATGTAGCACTTGTGGCACATGGCGATGTAGCTGTCGTTTCCTCCCAGCACCACCTGCTCACCCTGGGTGATGATGTGGCCCTGGCTGTCAATCCGGGCGTTGACGGTGGCCTTGGCTCCGCAGTCGCAGATGGTCTTGATCTCCTGAATGGTGTCGGCAATTTCCATCAGCCGGCGGCTGCCGGGGAAAAGCCGGGTCTGGAAGTCCGTGCGCAGGCCGAAGCACATCACCGGGATGTTGTTTTCATTCACGATGGCCCGGAGCTGGTCAATCTGCTGCTCCGTGAGAAACTGGCACTCATCTACAATGATCACATCGCACCGGCCCAGGCGGGTGTCCCGGAAGCGTTCCCACACATCCATGGTCGGGGGGATCACCTCCACCTCCGCCTCCAGGCCGATGCGGCTGCGCAGGATCTGCTGTCCATCCCGGACGTCGGCGCTGGGCTTGATCAGCCACACCTGCAAATCATTTTCCTCATAATTATATTTGGTAATCAGGGCCTGGGCGGTTTTGCTGGAGCCCATTGCCCCGTATTTGAAATAGAGTTTTGCCATCCATCTCCCTCCGTTCGCCCTCTCATTATACCGAAAATCCGGGGGCAATGCAACCCCCAGTTCCGGCCCGTACCGCAGCCCCCACTTGTATCTTCCCCCGGAATATGCTATACTGAAAAAAAGAAATTCATTCGCAACCAAACCCAAAATTTGTCGAGATGATTGGTAGAAGGAGGGAACAACCATGAAAAAACAAAACCGATTGCTCGCTTTGACCCTGGCGCTGCTGCTGGCCCTGAGCCTGACAGCCTGCGGCGCCAAAAGCAATGACACCGCTGCGGCGGAAGCCGCCCCCATGGCCGGCGCCTCCGGCCAGAACACCATGATGGCCATGGCAGAAGACGGCACCGCCCGGGAAGAAGCCCTGTCCACCGACACATCCACCACCACCGCCCAGCTGCCCGAGAGCCGGAAGTGGATTGTCACCATGTACGTCACCGCCGAAACCGAGGATCTGGACGCCATGACGGCCTCCCTGAATGAGACCATCGCCGGTCTGGGGGGCTATGTGGAGGATCAGAACATCTACAACGGCAGCGCCTACTCCAGCCGCCGCTACCGCAGCGCCAGTCTTACCGTCCGGATTCCTGCAGACCAGGCAGACGGCTTTGTTCAGGAGGTTTCCGGCTACGCCAACATTGTCTCCCAGGAGAAGAACCTGGAGGATGTAACGCTGCAGTATGTGGACACCGAAAGCCGTCTGGCCGCCCTGGAAACCGAGGAAGAGCGGCTGCTGGAACTGCTGGCCCAGGCAGAAACCATGTCCGATCTGCTGGAAATCGAGTCCCGTCTCACGGATGTACGCTACGAGCTGGAAAGCGCCGCCTCCCAGCTGCGGCTGTACGACAACCAGATCGACTACGCCACCATCTACTTAAGCATCGACGAGGTTCTGGAGTACACTCCGGTGGAGGAACCCGGCATCTGGGAGCGAATCACCGACGGATTTGCCGACAGCCTGAAAGGTCTGGGTGACGGCATCGTCAATCTGGGTGTATGGATTGTGGTGAACTCCCCCTACCTGGTGGTTTACGGCCTGATCCTGGCCGGGGTGTGGGTTTGCATCCGCAAGCTCCGCCGCCGCAGAAAGAACAAGAAGCAGCCCCCCACCCCGCCCCAGGGTAACTACCAGCCCCCGGAAAATCCCCAATAACGCACAATGCCCTGCCGCTTTTCGCGGCAGGGCACATTTTTATTTCTTCTCCCACACGGTCACGGCAATCAGGAAAGGCGCCGCCAGGAAAAAGGGGTAGGCGTACCGGAACTCGGCATATACCGGTGTGCCGATCCACAGCCCCGCCGCCAGCACCACCAGAGGGATTCCAAGAAGCAGCTCTCTGCGCTTTTTCAGTGCGTTGACCAGGGTGCAGCTGACAATGGCCCACACCTGCAGACCGATGCTGGTAAAGGGCTGCAGAATTTCCAGCTTTTCCACATACCGGAACAGCGCTGCGTAAAGGCTGGCAACGGGATTGCTGCCGTAGCTGGCCACCAGGCCATAGACGTTTTCATGGATGCCCTGGGTGTAAATCCAGTAGAAATACCCGCCATTCCAATAGCCCTTGGTCTCGTCAATCCATGCCTTCAGGTAGTCCGCCGGATATGTCAGCCCAAGCTGGAGATACAGCTTCCCATACTCCCACAGGTGATTCAGGAAGTATTCCTGATTGCCATACTGGAAAGCCTCATACTTGATGGGATCCACCGTCAGAGGATCATATACCTGGGCCACCCGGTCCAGAATCAGGATCTGGCCCAGCAGGTCCGTCTGCTCCGGCGTCAGCGTCCGCCCCTGGGTAATCACCCGGGCGATCTGCTGCAGAGGGATGGACAGCACCTCCACAAAATGGGTCTGTCCGATTCCCAACAGGGTCAGGAAGGGGTACATCAAAAACCAGCAGGCCACCAGAACCCCCAGCATCACTTTCAGAAGTCTGGGCTGGGATTTTCTCAACAGCAGAGCCAGCACCAGGAAGGTAACCCCGAAAGCCAGCAGGCCGTTGGTGCGCCACAGGGACATTCCCGCCGCTCCCAGAATCAGCGGGCCGTAATTTCTACTTCCCACGGATTTCAGGATTCGGTACAGCGCTGTAATGAACAGCAGCACCGCCCCGGCAAAGGGGATGTCCTTCCACAAGGTGACGCTGTAGGCAATGTTGTAGGGCTGGACAGCAAACAGCAGAAAAACCGCCGCCAGCGCCCACCTGGGCAGACCGATTTCATACATTGTCTTCACGGCGTAGCCAAAACAGGCCGCCAGGAACAGAATCTGAGCGCAGTGGAACAGCGCCACGGCGGCGTTGATGTCTCCAAAGATCAGCAGCCCCAGTTCCACAAACACCTTCACCGTCATGGTGTGCCAGAAGGGCATCATATTGTTGTAGGCCTCATCCCCCAGCAGCTGCTGCAGGGTGGTCAGGGAATCGGTGGTCAGCACCCCGGGATACCGGGCAAAAAACAAATAGGCCAGATCGACGGCAGCCACAGCCAGAAACGTCCCCCAGAATACCCTTCCCGGGTGCTCCCGCCGGGAGATCCGGGTCTGCCGGGGAATCCGGGTGTCCATCCACAGCAGGATGGGGTAGCCGACACACACGCCGCCCGCCAGGCACAGCACCCAGTCCAGCAGATTTTCCAGCACGCTCAGAGGCTCAAACAGTTCATAGTTTCCCAGAACCACCGCCAGAGAAAACAGGGCAGAAAACCCAAGCAGCCACTTTTTGTGACCCTGGGGACATTCCCGGGGATTGCGGAACTGCTCCCACATGCACAGCATCCCCGCCAGGCCGCAGAGCAGATAAACACTGTAATAGGTATCGGTCGCGGACAGCGGCGACAGGATCGTCAGCCAGGCAAATGCCAGCAGGAAAAATATAATCAGCTTCCCTTTTGCCCCCAATTTCCAAGTCATCTTCCATCCTCCCAAGAGGTTTTTTATTTTTGCTTATATTATAACGAAAAGTACTTTCCAACGCAAGAAAAAAGAGTCAAGCTTACGCTTGACTCTTCTTATCGCATCGTCATTGCCTATCTTCCCGGAGGTATCAAGAGGGGGATCCAGAAAAACGCAGACTACTTTTCCATATTGGATTGCAGCGCAGCAATAACCAGTTCCTGCTTCTCCGCCGGCTCGGTCACTGGCGCCGGTTCCGGCGAAAAGGCGGTTACCGTCAGGAGAAACGGAAGCGTCAGGAAAAACGGATATGCATAGCGAAAATCCGAATACACCGGCGTTCCCAGCCAAAGGCCAATCAGCAGAACCAGTACCGGAACACCAAGCAGCGCCTCCCGGCGTTTTTTCAGGACGTTGATCAGGGTGCAGGCAATCAGCCCCCAGGCCTGCAGGCCGATTCCAACAAGCGGTTGAAAGACAACGTTATCATCGAAGCAGGCGAACCACCAGTCAAACCCCCGGGAGATCAGATTGTCTCCATACATTTCTGTAATTCCGAAGTCATTTTCCCGAACTCCACCCGGATAAATCGAGTACCGATAGCCTGCATTCCAATATCCCTTCGTCTGGTCAATCCAGGCTTTGAGATAAGCCCCCGGGTAACGCATTCCCAACCGCAGATACAGGCTGACGTATTTTCCCATATTCTCCTCAATCGTCTGGCGATTCTCCGAACGAAAGGCGGAAAACTTGATCGGATCAGCCAGCCACGGTTCATACAGGTCTGGGATCTGGTCCACATAGAAGACCTCGTCCAGTGTTGCTTTCTCTTCTTCACTCAAGGAATAACCGTCAGCCACCACCCGTGCCAACTGCTGAAACGGAACCGCCAGGGCCTCCACAAAATCTGTTTTTTGGACTCCCAGTGCATCCAGGAACGGATTGATCAGCACCCAAGAAAATACCAGGATCGACAGCAGAATCCCCAGAAGCTTTTTATATCTCCGGCGAAAAACAAGAGCCAGCGTGAGCACGGTAGCTGCGAAAGCATACCATCCATTGGTTCGCAGCAGGGCGAAGCCCAGGATTCCCACCACCAGCGGAATATACTCCCAGCTTTTGCCTGCGCTGTTCCCGCTCACCAACCGGTACAGGGATGTGACAAACAGCAGTACGCAGACAGAAAACGGAACATCTTTCCATAGGGTAACGCTGTAGCATATGTTATAGGGCATGGCTGCATAAAGGAAGAACACCCCTGCCAAAACCAATCCGGGAGTCCGGTTCTGATACAGTGTTACCAGAGTATAGGAAAAGCAGGCAGCCATCAGCAGAATCTGCATACAATGCGTCAGTGCAATGCCAGCATTGATATCTGAAAACAGAAACAGACCCAGGCGGATCCACACCCCCACACTCACCGTATGCCAGAAAGGCATGATATTATTATAGGGGACCGTTCCCAGAGTCTGCCCGACCGTGGACAAGGAGTCCTTCGTCAGATATCCGGGATACCGGGCAAAAAACAGATACAACAGGTAAACAGACGCAATTGCCAGAAAACTAAGAAGAAAAAAACGAACAGGATGCTCCCGCCGGGGCTGATTCTGTGCATTCGGCATCTTAACATACATCCAAAGCAAAATGGGAAATGCGGTACCAAAACCGCCCAGAAGAGTCAGCACCAGCAGAACAATCTGCCGCTGCACCAAAAATATTTCATAATTGGCCAGCACAACCGCTGCGGAGAACAAAAATGCAAACAGGCCAATCCACAGTAATTTTTTCCTTGGAACTGAAAAACTCTCCCGGAAAAGGTCCCACAGGCAGGCAAGGCTGCCCAGGGCACATAAAATGTAAACGCTGTAGTAAGTGTTGGTCTCTGTCAGCGGCAGCAAATTCATAAGCCATATGTATACACACACGCCATGGAGCAACCCATAAACGCGGAAGTGTACACAATTGTTCATCTTCACAATCTCACTCTCCATAGATCGAAGTATTTCTTCCTTACGGCTGATGTTCATTATACCGAATATCAGGTAATCTGTCAAAGAAAAAAGAGCCAAGCTTACGCTTGACTCTTCATATTCGTGTTGGCATTACCTATCTTCCCGGGCAGTCGCCCGCCAAGTATTGTCG
>DSLFC04101__coassemble_405_pt1 | contig 32320 bp, 29 predicted proteins | sample DSLFC04101__metabat2_low_PE_049 | metagenome-assembled genome bin DSLFC04101 | reverse complement strand
CGCTATCTTTCGGATTTTTCAGGAAGGATGGCCAGACATCCGATGCGTTTTCCGTGGCAGTGATTCCCGAGCAAAAAGGGGAGGGCAGGTGGGAGACTGTCAGTATCAATGACACTGCATTTTCCTATACATGGGACAGCGATTCCGGCGCCCTGCAATTGTCATTACCTGAAAAGGATGATATGATATGGTATTTGTCAGAGGCAGAGGATGGTGTTTCCGCTTCAACAGACGACCTTTCTGTGGTTTGGAAGTCACTGGAAGGGAAGAAGGCTAGCTGCAGCATGCTCATCAAGAAAGGAGCAGAGATTTCTGCTCCTGACTACAAGAATCTGGATGAATGGTCCTTCCAGGATTTGCTTACCCTGTTTACGGGGATCGGTACGGTTTTGGATATTTTCTGAAGCCACAGGAATTCTCCCTGGACATTCTGACGCACAGAAAAGCTCCGCTGGAGATCCAGCGGAGCTTTCACATGGTTGTTAAATTCCGGTCATAGCAGCGAGTACATCCACTTCCATCTTCTGGATGCTCTTTTTCATGGACAGGCCTTCTTCGATATCCACATCCGTAAACCCGCCTTCGTGCGTACAGATAATTCGGTTACTCTTACCTTGGAGCAGCAATTCCACGGCCAAATAGCCCATTTTGGTTGCATTTACCCGATCCCGTCCGGTGGGGGTACCGCCTCTTTGAATGTGGCCAAGAACCGTCACACGAGGATCCAGATCAATGGCATCTTTGATCTTGGAGGCGATATCGGATGCAGAACCAGCGCCTTCTGCCACAACGATCATGTAATGGGTAAAGCCATTGAAACGAGCCTGCCGGATCTTTTCGATTACATCCCGCTCAAAATCAATGGGTTCTTCGGGGACGAGGACTGCCGTTGCACCCACCGCCAAACCAACGTACATCGCCAGGTAACCGGCGTTGCGGCCCATCACTTCCACCACGGAGCAGCGTTCATGGGATTGCATGGTGTCACGGAGCTTGTCAATGCACTCAATGGCAGTATTGGCGGCAGTGTCGAAACCAATACAATAGTTGGTGCAGCTGATATCATTGTCTATGGTGCCGGGAATACCGATGACATTGATGCCATATTTGCTCAACGCCATGGCGCCGCGGAAGGTACCATCGCCGCCAATGGCAATAATGCTGTCCAAACCCAGAAATTTGCAGGTGGAGACCGCTCTGCGCTGGCCCTCTTCAGTCATAAACTCCTGGCTTCGTGCCGTATAGAGAATGGTACCGCCCCGATTGATGGTGTGAGAAACACTTTTCTCATCCAGGCGAACAACGTCGCCAGTGATCAGCCCATTCCAGCCACGACGGATGCCATAGCACTCCAGGCCATGGTAGAGTGCGGTACGAACAACAGCGCGGACACAGGGATTCATTCCGGGGGCATCGCCGCCGCTGGTAAGAACACCAATTCTCTTTACGTTCATAGGAAGACCTCCATAAGATCATTGTCTGCCTATATTTTACCTAGAAATGAGGAAAAAGTAAAGTTAAATTTTATCATTGTTTTTATTCTTTTCTATTTAGACTGTAAGAATAACCGAAAACACACGGGGAAGGGTCAGAAAGCCCAACGACACAAAACCAGTATTTTGTGGGCGGAGCCCGTATGCGTTCGCATCGAACGCAACAAAATAAAAATTTTGTTGCGTTCATAGCAGGGTTGTGCTATAATAACCGCAGGATACGGATGTAGCCGTACCATTGACATTATTTCGTGATTCAGGAGGTTTTTGCACGATGAAACGCTATGCTGACTGTCCGCAGGTTCTGCGGGAGTTTTTAATATACCATGAGAACATCAAGGGACAATCTCCACTGACCATTTCAGAATACTATTTGGATCTGCGGATGTTTTTTCGTTTTATCAAGCTAATGCGCTGTGATATGCCGATCCAGACATCTCTGGACGAAATTGATATCCGGGACGTGGATCTGAACTTCATCCGGACCATCGACACCACAGATATTTTCGACTTTCTGTCATATCTGGCAAACGATCGTGTCCCCCGAAATGATGTACCTGCTCCGGAGCATGGCATTTCTTCCTCCGCCAGAGCACGGAAGCTGTCCGCCATCAAGTCCTTTTACAAATACTTAACTGTCCGTACAAAGCAGCTGGAGGATAATCCGGTAGCGGATTTGGAGTATCCAAAATTGAGAAAAAGCTTGCCAAAATACCTAACTTTGGAGCAATCCTCCGCACTTTTAAAGGCTGTTTCCGGACCAAATGCCAAAAGAGATTACGCGATTCTGATGCTCTTCCTGAACTGCGGCATTCGACGCAGCGAGTTGGTTGGATTAAACCTAACGGACGTATATGAGGATCGGATTCGGGTAGTTGGCAAAGGAAACAAGGAACGGTTTGTTTACTTTGGCTCAGCCTGCCGGAAGGCCATCGACGCATACCTGCCGGAGCGGAATCAAAAAGTACTGTCTGATAATCGTGCGCTGTTTGGCTCCAGGGACAATAACAGAATCAGTGTCACTGCCGTCCATCGCTTGGTCAAAAAGGCGCTGCTTCAAGCTGGCTTGGATTCAACCCAATTCTCAGCACATAAACTCCGTCATACCGCCGCTACCATGATGCTGTCAGGTGGCGTTGATGTGAAAACCGTTCAGGAAGTTCTGGGACACGAAAATCTGAATACTACACAGATCTACACCCATATTGAAAATACGGAGCTGAAAATCGCCGCAGAAGCCAATCCCCTTTCCAAGCTTGACTTTTCAGAATAAATATGATTAAATTCTATTTGCAACCTATATTTGCTAAATTATTTATGGAGAATATCGTAAAATGTCAGTTGGGGAACGAATCGCTGCGCTCCGGAAGGAACAGAATATCTCCCAGGGGAAACTGGCGGAATCCCTGGGTATCTCCCGTCAGGCTGTCAGCAAATGGGAAACCGACCAGAGCAGCCCCGACACTTTGAATCTGATTCGTCTTGCAGATGCCCTTAATACTGAAGTGGAGTATCTGGCTACCGGACGGAAAGCAGAATCGGAACAGCCGCCAATTATTGTAAAAGTTATTAAAAAGGTAGATAAGGTTGTAGAAAAAGTGGTGGAAAAGCCGGTTATTCAAAGAAAAGTTCGAATCGTATACCGAAGAAATGGTGCAGAGTATGCAGCCGTAGGGATCTTCTGTTTTTTGATCGGTCTTGCTCTGGGAATTCTGATTTAACGGCGCCCCTCTCCCCTTTTTGTTTACTTGTAAAGCGCACAGTCAAAACGACTGTGCGCTCTTTCCTTCCCATTCACAATGCCATTTCAATGGCTTCTCTCAGGTTTTTCACCCGAAAAACTTTCATATCGCCAGGAATATCCAGCTTATCCGATCCACTTTTGGGAACCAGGCAGGTATGGAAGCCCAGACGGGCCGCCTCTGCCAACCTCTGGTTCAGATGAGAAACTGCACGGATTTCCCCGGTCAATCCCACTTCACCGATGGCCACCAGATCATCTGCAATGGGTGTATCCCGATAAGAGGACGCAACTGCCAGCGCCACCGGAAGATCTGCTCCCGGTTCTTCCAGATGAAGCCCCCCGATCACATTGATATATGCGTCAAACAGGCTCAGTTTCATGCCTGCACGCTTTTCCGCTACAGCCATCAGCAGGACCGCACGATTAAAGTCGAAGCCGTCTGCTGTTCTCCTGGGGACGTTAAAAGAAGATTTGGTTACCAGTGCCTGAACCTCTGCCAGAATTGGACGGGTACCTTCCATCACACAGGCCACGCAAGTGCCGCTTGCCCCTTCCGGGCGGCCCTGCAGCAGCATCTGAGAAGGATTTGGAACTTCCGTTAGCCCTGACTCCATCATATCAAACACACCAATTTCGTTGGTAGAACCAAACCGATTCTTGGCAGCTCTGAGAAGACGGTAAGAAGTATTGGGATCTCCTTCAAAATACAGAACACAGTCTACCATGTGTTCCAGCACCTTGGGACCGGCAATATTTCCGTCTTTATTGATGTGTCCAACCACAAAGATGGTGATTCCCTGGGCTTTTGACAGGTGCATCAGGGTCATGGTGCAGTCCTTTACCTGGGACACGCTTCCGGGTGAAGACTCATTTTCTTCCTTGTAAAGGGTTTGAATAGAGTCAACAATCAGGATATCTGGCTTGGTCTGGTCTACCGCTTCCAAAATCTCTGCGAGGCTGGTTTCTGAGAAAATATACAGGTTGTCCGATGCTACATTCAGCCGCTTTGCCCGCAGTTTCAGCTGCTGCTCACTTTCTTCTCCGGAGACATACAGAACCTTTCGGGCCCGACACAGGCAATTGCAGATTTGCAGCAGAAGGGTTGATTTTCCAATTCCGGGAGCGCCGCCCACCAAAACCAGCGAACCGGCAACAGCTCCTCCCCCCAAGACCCGATCAAGCTCCCCCATTCCGGTAGAAAATCGGATCTCACCCTGGCTGGAAATATCTCCAATTCGCTGAGGCTGCCGGCTTTGCCCAACCGGGGCAGGCTTCCCACGCCCTCCCGAAAGGGGCTTCTCAATATGCTCTTCCATGGTGTTGAATGCGCCGCAGCTGGGGCATCGTCCCATCCACTTCAAGGTCTCATTTCCGCAATTGGTACAATAAAAAACGGACTTTGTTTTCGCCATTTCTCTGTCCCCCATCCTATAGCTGCCCTGATTATAGCAAGGAATGGTTCCCCGGTCAAGTTTCCATCAAGCAGCTGCTGATAGATGCAGCAATTATGGAACAAAGCTTTTTTTGATATTCCGGATCCCGGAGCATTGCTTCTTCTTGGGGATTGGACAGGAAGCCACACTCAACCAGCACACCGGGACATTGGATGTGTTCCATCAGGTAGACACCTTTTGACTTTTTTATCGTGCGATGGCTCTCCGGGTTCAGACAGACGCGGAAATTTTCCTGGAGCCTGGATGCCAAATCCCGGCTGAAACCCTCGCTGGGATAGAATACCTGAGCCCCGCTGTATTGTGAGTCTGTAAAATTATTTTGATGGATACTGAGATAAATTGCATGCTCCGTTTCGTTTGCAATCCGTACCCGTTCTTTCAAATCCGATATTTTTTTCTGCGAAAGGGTTTTGCCGGAAGTGTAGATAGCCGTATCGGTGGTTCGGATCATCTTGGTCTCATATCCCAAAAAATGAAACAGATCATTCAGTCGTAAAGAAATGTCCAAATTATATTGGCTCTCTGCTATTCCGGTACAGGAAACCGCACCACCATCTTCTCCACCATGTCCGGCATCAATGATGATACAATGGCTCCGGGCAATGGGTGTGTTTTCTGCCACCACAGTTACAGCTCTGCTGCCCCAGTCCGCTGCCCAAAGAACCGCCGCAATGGTCAAACAGTAAAACCAAATCCAACTTTTGCCCTTTCTCATCTGCAACACCTCTGTCTAGGTTATGCAGGACACAGTCGTTCATGAACACGTTTCCCAGATTGCAGCATAGAATGACACGGAATGACACTTCCCAATCTAAATCAAGGAGGAATGACCTTTGGACAAGAAACAAACAGAGGGCGGGCAAGGCAGGCTGCCGGCAATGGCTCCCCTCGCAAACCCTTATGTCCCCTTCCAGCTGGAGAACGCCCCAAAATATGAAGCCAGGAAAGGATTGGTCCGTGGAACCTTGTTCCCCGGCCTGGATCTTCCCTTTATGGGAATGGTAAATCAGACTGAAAAACCGGTAACTCCTCTTTCCGAATTACAGGCACTGAGCTTTGCCGTTCAGGAGCTTGCGCTGTATCTGGACACCCACCGGGATGACACGGAGGCGTTGGAGATATACCGCAGCTATCAGCAAATGCTGCAGCACTGCCGGACAGAGTACCTGAAAAAGCACGGCCCTCTGAATCACGGTCAAATCGTGGATTCGGATCAATACACCTGGCTGGATGACCCCTGGCCCTGGGAATACTGCAAAAATAAGGAGGCGTAAAAATGTTTGTTTATGACAAAAAGCTCCAATACCCCGTGAAAATTGACAAACCGAACCCAAAACTTGCCTCCATTATCATTTCCCAGTACGGCGGTCCGGATGGAGAGCTGGGGGCATCCCTTCGCTATCTGTCTCAAAGATATTCCATGCCCTTCGACGAGCTGAAGGGTCTGCTCACCGACATCGGTACAGAGGGGTCATAATGACACCCGTTTACCTTCCGGGTTTGGTCAATGGAATTCAGAACAAAACGCCATTGGGCTGGAAGTAGGTTCAGCCGGACTTCCAGAGGGCTGCCCGGGTACACAAATCAGAGTGTCCAGGACGTTTTTTGGAAGGACTCGTCCACTTCCCTGCCCTTCAGCGCTGAATTTGTTTCTTGGTGCAGGCGGTAAAATGCTCTGCCTATTATGCATTACCATCTGCATACGATTTCCGGCAGATTTCTTTTTTCAACGGGCACAAAAAGGATCTTGAAAATATAATGGATGTAGGAGGTGCGATATGGATAATTATCTGATAATGGCACTTGTGGCCACACTGGGAACTTGGTTCGTAACAGCACTGGGAGCTGCTACAGTAATCTTTTTTACATCCCCTGATCCCAAAGGGCTGAACATCATGCTTGGATTTGCTTCCGGAGTCATGATTGCAGCCAGCTTCTGGTCTTTGCTTCAGCCCGCAATTGAACGTGCCGAGGCTGCATCAAGCCAGCCTGCATATCTGGTGGCAACGGTAGGCTTCTTGTTTGGCGCCTTGTTTATGTGGGCGTCAGATAAAATTGTTTCCTTAGCAAGAAGAGAAGCAGACAGCACATTGGGCAAGCCAAATGAACGCATGCACCGTATAATCATGCTGATTCTTTCTATCACCCTTCATAACATTCCGGAAGGGCTGGCAGTGGGCGTTGCGTTTGGCGCATTACAAGGCAGCGGCTATACTGCGGAGAATCTAATGGGGGCTATATCCGTTGCAGTGGGAATTGGTTTGCAGAATTTCCCCGAAGGTGCGGCAGTTTCTGTCCCTCTCCGGAGAGAAGGGTATTCCAGAAAGAAAAGTTTTCTGATCGGTCAAGCTTCCGGCCTTGTAGAGCCGATTGCCGGTGCCATAGGGGCATTATTGGTTGTTTACGTAGAAGCAATTCTACCCTATGCGTTATCCTTTGCGGCCGGAGCCATGATCCTGGTCGCGGTGCATGAGTTGATTCCGGAATGCCAGAGAAATCAGAAGACGCAGCCATATTTCGCCACCATGGGAATCGTTCTGGGATTCGCTGTTATGATGCTGCTGGATGTGATGCTGGGTTGACTCGGATGCTGTGCAAATGGTGAGAATGCAGAACATTCTGGAATAGAACATGATCCCAGGATGACTGCTGCAATTTCCAAAATTCAATTAGATGCAACGGCTATTTTGAAAGGCAATCAGAAAATTACCATGATTGGCGATGTAATAGAACAGGAGCCCAGTCTATATGACTGAGCTCCCGTTGTCTATTCAATATTTGCCATAGTCTTCAAGCGTTTTGAAGAGAATCTCTATGTTCTCCGGCTTTGCATTCTCCAAACTTCCATCAAAGTCAAAGAGATAGCCGCCGCCAGGGGCGCAGATATCAAGCAGACGCTTCGTCTCGTCCGCAACCTGCTGGGGTGTTCCGAATTCCATTGTCACGATTGAAAGGTTGCCGCAGAAGGAAGCAACTGTACCGATATTGGGATTCACCTGGACCTGACCGCTCCCAATCTATGGGCAGATTATACCGCCCTCGATCTGGGGAAAGTGGCATCCGAAAAAGGATCCGATCTTGCACAAGCTTTCGGTGAGTCCGTCATTCTGGTACTGAAAGATGGCACTCAGATTCACATGGAGAATTGGAACTTCGGCGGAAGTCCCACGGGAAACGCAGATACCATGAACATCGACTACGGTTCCATGTTTTCAATCCCCATTCCCCTGGATAACATGGAAGCGCTGATCGTCTGCGGTGTGAAAATTCCGCTGGAGTTGGAATAAAAAGGAATGCGCCTGATCCCTGCAATTTAATAATCTGCCTTAAACTTATCAAATTGGAAGGATTGCTGTCTCTTTGGCAATCCTTCCAATTTTGTCAATGGGATACGCAGCTCCACGGACAGCGCCGCCCATTCCCTTTCCTGAAAAAATATGATAAAATTTTCAGAAAGTGTGCAATGAATTTTGATATTTTACGTTTGTATGGGTGAAGAGACAAGAAAGAGACAGGAGGATTCTCCATGGAAGACAATCAGATTATCGATTTATACTTTGCCCGGTCAGAACAGGCCATTCAGGAGACCGATACCAAGTACGGCGGATATTGCTACAGCATTGCCTATAACATTCTGACAAATCAGGAGGATGCAGAAGAAAGCGTCAGTGATACATACCTCTGTGCTTGGAACGCCATGCCGCCCCGCCGCCCTTCCCTGCTGGCGGCATTTCTAGGGAAAATCACCCGAAATATCTCTCTGGATCGTTGGCGGAAATATCATGCATTCAAGCGTGGCGGTGGTCAGGTGGAAATTGCTCTGGGAGAATTGCAGGAGTGCGTCAACGGCGAAGAAAGCGCTGAAGAGAAAATCATCCGCCGAGAAGTCCTGGCCAGTCTGAACCGCTTTCTGGGAACGCTGAATGCTGTGGAACGCAAGGTGTTTGTCTGCCGGTACTGGTATCTGGACAGTCCTCTGGAAATTGCAGAACAATTTGGCTTTTCTCAGAGCAAAGTGGTATCCATGCTGCACCGGACCCGATGTAAATTAAAGAAACAGATGGAAAAGGAGGGGTATTGATATGACTTCTATGGAACTTCTGAACAGCCTGAATTCCATCCGGGATCGCTATATTTTGGAAGCCAAGGACATCGGGAATAAGGGGAAATCAAGAAATACACTTCCCAGCAGCGGCCCGGCTGCAGAACCTCTGCCATTCTCCGCCGAGAAGACCTCTCGCCGCTACCAGGCAAAAAATTCAACAAAGCAGGAGAAGAATGGACTGAAGCGTCTCCTGGTTCTTTCCACTGCAGCAGGCCTTTTGTTGGCAGCACTTGCCGGAAGAGGGACAATTGCTGGGTGGGCAGATTATTTTGAAACTTTCCTGAAACGGACGGAGAATCCATACCAATATACCCAGCCGGTTGATATCACAACGCCATCTCAGACGGAATCAGCGTTCGAGGATGATGCAAACAACCCCTCTATCGACGGAACACCCCCCTCCCTGGAAGCAGCCGCTGAGGAGCATTTGCAATTGCTTTTGGGAGATCAATATCCCTTTTATTTCCCTGAAACCAATAGAGAAGAGTTTTCCCTGAGCGATTATTGCACGGAAGAGTCAGAACGGCTGGGACTTTCGGTGGGAATTACCCGGTACGCATTACTGGATCTGGATGGGGATGACGTTCCCGAGGGCGTTGTAGATTTCCGCTATGGTGAGAACGAACAGGTGATGTCACTGGTTCTAAAATATCAGGAGAGCGGTGTAGTATTTGCCACGGAATTTTCTTACCGACAGATGTATCAGCTGAAATCCGACGGCACATTCTATGCTTCTGGGGGCGAGGATACCGACGGCTGGTATAAACTGCGATGGGAAAATATGTCTTGGGTCATGGATCGGGTCTCTGACGAAGAAGACTGTGAGAGCAAGCCGGACGCGCCTTGGCAAAGTTATGCCGGAGACCAAATGTCGAGCTCTCCGGCAAAGGATCAGCAAATTGATTTGCTGCCACTGGGAGCCTATGAAGGCACCTATGACGAGCGTGTCAAATTCCACTTGGAAAACAAGCCCAATCCGGAACAACTGCAATATGCGCTGATTGATATAGATGGAAATGGAATACTGGATCTGCTGATTGGAAGAAACGGGATGATACGGCATGCCTATATGTCGGACGGTGCTGAAACATTCGAAAAGCCGTTTAATCCGATTATGCGAAGAATAAAAATGACAGACTATGGTATTTCCGATACCACCAATGCCCCTTCGTATATTGAAATATGCGAAGGAAACAGAGCTTTATATGTCTATGAAGAAACCGATGGCTGTACCAGTTATATGATTGCAGGCGTCGTGAATGGAGAAATGGATTGGATTGATATTCTGCAGGAAGATCCCACGCAGAATCTGTACTATCGGCTTGACCCGCATACTTATTCTGAGTCTGCAATATCGGAATCGGAATTCCAGGAGGCGTTGGATGCCTCTGTTCCCATTGATGTTGAGCTAAAACCGCTGACACAGTATCCATTTTCAGACAGTTAAGTGACTTGCAATGCAAAGAGCCAGCCCGTAAGGGCTGGCTCTTTGCATTCTTACTGGTACAATTCGTCTATAGGCCGGAAGCTCAGTTCCACCTGGGGGTAGCTTGCAATCACCGCTTCGGCTTCTTCGGCCGTCATTGGCAGGCCCGTCAGCTGATCGGTCCATTCCCCACTGGCCTTATTCTGCACCATATCCGCAAGCGTCACCAAAGTATTTCCCTCAAACTGCCGGATTTGACAGTACAGCAGATCTTCGCCATCTTTTCCACTTCGGATTTCCTCATAGCGCATTGCATTTCCTTCGCACAGATAACCCACTGGGCTTGCCTGGGTTACCGCCTTTCCATATTTCCATGTAAAAGCATATTCAATGCTGTGTCCATCGGAACTCATCAGAATATCCTGAATGCCATCCTGATTCAGATCATACAGCGCAAAATGGGTATAGTGATTCAAAAACCAAATATCCCCCTGTTCTGCGGCATCTGCATAGAAGGCCAGATATTCTGCGTCGCTCTGGGGCAATGTTCTCGAACTCAGTTCGTCGCCAAGTGTCCTTCCATTTTCGTCCACCGGATAGTCCCATACCGGCTGCCAGTCCAGTTCTTTCTCCGGGTATTGGTCGATGATGGCTTTTGCCTCGCTCTCCTGGATTACCGTCCCTGTGTCCCGTATTGAGGTATGCTGTTTCCAAGTGCCATTGCGGAAACTGACGCCGCATATAGCGTCTTCATAAGTCCATTCCGGTCCGTTTCCACTGTAATCGAAGCGGAAGGGATATCCATTGTCCATAGGGGGATAGAAATAGTAGTAGAAATAGTCCTCTTCGGTTTCTTCATTCCTATTAATTATCCCAAATCCGCCATTTTCAAGAATTCGGATCTCCCCGGACCACAGATGTTCATGAGCCTTTCCCTGTTCCATGGTGAGAAACCAGGTATGCGTGTTTCCATCTGCCCAAAGGATCATGTCCTCGGTTCCATCCCCATTCAAATCACAGAAGGCGTATTCTTGTTTTGTGAACCGAGGGCCTTCCTCCAAAAGATACTCCGTAAATCCGGCATAGGTTTTCACTGAGCCTCGCATTTTCTGCTCCTGCGCTTCTCTTTCAGCATCCAGCGTTGACTCAAGAGCCGCCGCATCCACGGATTGGGGCTGAATGGAATAGTCAAACAGAACCGCCAGCCGTTCCAATCCGTTTTCGTCCATGACTGTTTCCGGTTCCGGGAAATTGGGACCGCCCAGATTACTGTCCACATCCATATAGATACTGCCACTTTCCAGTTCTGCCAGAATGATTCCGGCTCCCTGTTGATTCAGCGCCAGCAAAACTTCCGTGCCATCCGCCGTGGTATACTTCCATTGCCGGAACTGTTCCAAATCCAAAGTCCGAGTTCCAAAGCCGGGGAAATATCCAGTCTTGGCAAAGGAATAATTTATAGAAATATCTTCCGCCCACGCTTTCTCCAATCCGCCCAGGCTCACAAGAAACTCAATATAGAAATTCTTCGGCAGCGAAATATAACCCTGACCGTTTTCCATTTCGCCCTGGGCATCCGAACGGAGCAAAGAAGTCACTCCAAGCGCTTCCAGTGCGGTGTCATACTGGTATCGCTGAAATGGGATTTCTGTCCCCAAGAGCTGAAGATCGTATTTCTTCGCAATTTCATCCAGTTTTTCCACCATATCCAGGGTGTAACAGTCATAAGTGTAGCGATAATTCTCCGGAATCTTTTCATAGTCGGCTTCTGTCAGATTCAGGTCAAAGGCCTCTGGATACTCCAACCGGTAATTCCACCATTCTGCCATTGCTTTCTGCAAATTGCTCCCATTGGCGCCAAACATAGTTACGGTATCCATCACTTTTTCCGTGGGGGTAATATAATGTCCCTCTGAATCCAATATCTGGGTATACGGTTCCTTTCGGATGGAGCGATCCTGAAGCCAGAAAAATACCGCAGCGCAGCCCACCAGCATCAGCAGCAGCGCAATGATGGCAGCAATCAGCCAGGCTCTATGCAGAGCAAGCCGGCGAGGCTGGCCCTGGTTCTCCCGAAAGTCTCCGGCACTGGTCACAAAAGAATCCTGTACCCGGCCCAGTGCATTCAGCAAATCCATTCCCTTCATCAATATCCCTCCTGACTGAGCATTTTACGGAGCTTACCCCGGGTGCGGTGAAGCATGGATGTTACCTTGCTTTGAGAATAACCTGTTGATTCAGATATGGTCTGAACCGAGTCTAAGTACCAGTACCGGCAGAGAAAGATGTTTCGTTCCACTTCCGGCAGAGCTTGCAGGAAACGGTTGAGCAGTTGGACCAATTCCTTGGCCTGCAATTCCGTCTCCGGGTTGCCCGTGTCCGCACAGACATCCAATTCCTCCAGAGCAAGCACCATCTCTCCCCCGCCCCGCTTCTGGGCGCTGGTTCTACGCCACCGGTCAATGGAAATATGTCGGGTCAGTTTTGCAAGAAACGCCCGGAATACATTGGGCCGCCGGGGCGGAATGGTGTTCCATGCCTGCAAATAGGCATCAGACACACTTTCCTCGCTGTCCTCCCGATTGGAAAGGATGTTGTAGGCCACGCTGTAGCAGTAACCACCGTATTTCCGGTCTGTCTCCACAATGGCCTGCTCTGACCGCTGGAAGTATAGATCAAGAATGCTTTGATCCTCCAAAGTACCACCTCCAAGTGATGTTATTTTACTGCAACTGGTTTCACTTGTATAGGCGCAGAAAAGTGCAAAACCTTGCACGTCATAAAAAATTTTTTGCCGGGCAGGGAAACTTCCCTGCCCGGCTGCTGCTTCAATTGTCTGTCTGATATGCCTGGGCATAAGGAGACTGGGCAATGGGTGTCAGCGTCAAATCCATGGGGTGATATTGATCCCGAATAGATTGGGCCTGTTCCGCAGATATCGAAATCAGACTCATATCCTGGCCGGTGGCGTCGGTGCTGTAAAACCAGGGATTGTCCGGGTTCACATCGGCATCGTAACGCAGGTAGTCTACCAATACCGCCTGGTTTCCGTCGATGCGGTAATAGCAGTAGGTCTTATTTTCGCCGCTGTAGGACTGGATAATTTCCACATAGCCGTTTTCGCACACCGTCAGATCCCGCCCATAGAGCAGCATGATTGTATCTCCCTGATCCATGGTATAAATCATTTCCCGGCTATCTTCCCGCCATATCAGTTCCTCTTGACCGTTTCCATCCAGGTCCAAAATGGCGTACGCCCAGCGGTACCAGCGCTCCGGCTGGTTGGTGAGATACATACGAATCATATCTTCATAATTTTCAAAATCAAGACTATGCCTGGATGTACTGCGGGCAATCGGTTCCTCCAGAGGATAATCCATCAGTGGCTTCATGGTTACAGGAATTCGGACAGGCTCATTCAAAATCTCCTCAAACTCCTGCTGGGTAATAGGCTCCCGCTCAATCCAGTCCAGGTAACGAATCCATCGCTCCGGCTCCACAGGCGACGCCGGTGAATATTGGATGTGGGTAGAGGCTGTTGTCTGTCCATCCTGAATGTCTCGGATAATATAGTCAATGCTTTCCACGTCCATCACGCTGACCAGAATCCCGCCTTCGCATGGGTAATTCCACATATAGTTAAAAAAGTCGGCATAGGTTACCACCTCACCGTCCACTTCCGTGAAAATGTAGGTGCAGTACCCGTCTTTTCCAATCAGAAGTTCCTCCTTGCCGTCACCGTCAATATCCAGGAAGGCATAACCGAGACGCTCCGGTTCTGTTGAAGTTTCCAGAACCTCCTTGACTTTCTCATCATAAGTCTCGATTTTTGGTGCCGAAGGGGCGCTTTCCGGAATGCTGAGGTTCGGAAAATAATTCTCAACGTCATAATCTGTGACATCAATCATCAATGCAATTTCCGGAGACAGGGGCTGGGGCGTGAAGGAATAATCAAAGATTGCAGCAAACGATTCCAAATTCTTTCGGGACATGGTGCGAACATTGCCCTGCAAATCCTGAAAGGATGGATTCTGTACCTGAATGGTCAGGAAAAAGTCCTCCCGGTCCAGCAGAATCAGCCCCATCCGTTGGCTCAGTGCCAGGGAGAGCTGGGTTCCGTCCGGCGCAGAATACGTCCACTGGTCGTATTCCCGAATGTCTCCCACGTTCAGATAGGTGTTGTCGAACACATCCTTCATCACGCACCGGAATTGAAATTCGATGGGATCTTTCCAATCAGATTGGGTAAGTGCTGCCGCACCATAGAAGAAAAAACTGCCTCCGGAATAACAGGCTCCACCGTCTGTCTGCACATCCGCCGTTGTGGGAATCCGGATGATATGCGGGATGTTCAGGGCATACAGCAAGCTTTCCAAATCAGAGTTAAGTGGTTCACCCAGCAACTTCAAACCGTAGGTCTCACACAGCTCATCTATTTTTTCCTTTCCCTCCTGGGAATAACACCTGTACACAAAATAATCCCAGTCAATGGCCTCTGAATCGTCATAGGCAGACTGATCGTTCTGCGTAAATTCATACCACTCCTGGGTGGCCTTGTAATTATCTGAGCCTACAAGCCCCTGCAAGGAAACCAAGTTCCACACCTGAGTCTGTCCGGTGCGCTGATCCGTTTGCTGTTCCTGACGGAAGGACAGACTGTTCAGGTTCAGCAGCAGCGCTACCGCACAGCCAACCAGCAGCAAGGTCATGACAATCACTGCCGCAATCAGCACCGTCCGCCGCCAGGAAATCCTGCGGGGCTGCGCCTGCCCACTGCGGATGGCCTCCACTTCTGCAATGTAAGAATCCCGGGCTGTGCCGATGGCTTTCAACAAATCAAACGCCTTCAACAGTACCCCTCCTTTTCCAGATGCCGCCGTAGTTTTTCACGGGTCCGGCGAAGCATGGAGTTCACTTTGGCTATTGTAAAGCCAAAGGTTTCGGCAATCTCTCCTGTGGAGTCCAGATACCAGTACCGGCAGAGAAATACATTGCGCTCTGTGGGCGGAAGTCGATCCAGAAAGCGGTTGATGGACACTTCCAGTACCTTCCGCTCATAGGCCAGCTCTGGGGTTTCACCATCACTGACACACTGTTCCAGCTCTTCCAGCGCCAGGGGAACTTCCCCGCCGCCCCGCTTGGCCGCTGTCCTGCGCCGCCATTTATCCAGGGAGAGATTCCGGGTGATCTTTCCCAGAAAGGAGGAGAGGATTCCCGGCCGGGTGGGCGGAATGGCGTTCCAGGCCGACAAATATGTATCCGAAACGCTCTCCTCCGAGTCCTCCCGATTGAAAAGGATGTTATAGGCGATGGAGTAGCAGAATCCCCCATATTTCCGGTCTGTCTCTACAATTGCCTGCTCTGAGCGAGAAAAATACAGTTCAATAATCCCATTGTCTTCCAAGTGAACACCTCCCAGGCTTCAGGATATCTGGGCGTTTCCGTCCAGTGGTTCTCCGTCCAACGTTACTTCTTCGCAGTTGGTCATCATCAATCGGTCGCCTCCCAGGTCCCGGAATATGCATCCCTGAATGGACACACCGGTGACACTGTCCAGCATTAGCCCTCCCTGGCTGCATTCGTAAATCTCACTTTCCGTCAAATCCAATTCAGAACAGTCCAGAGCATGAATTCCCAGAATGCCGCAGCCGAACAAGCCGCATTGTTCAATCCGGATGCCGTTACAATCCCGGAATTTTAGCACGCCGCCCGCACAGATTCCTGGTTCCTGAGTATGCCCGGCGGTAAAGCCGGATAGCACCAGCCCATCGCAATGAAGAAAGGTCAGCACATCGGCATACCGGGGCGTGGCGGAAATGGTGCAGCCCGACGGGTCCCCGTCTGCACTTCGGATGGTGAGATTCTCCGCACCGGAAATGATCAGCCCTGGGCCGTCATGGATCTGCTCCCAATAGTAATACGCACCAGCATCCTCGCCATATCCCTGGGCGGTACTCAGGTCAAACAGCTCCCCTTCCAGGATGATCTCCCGGTTTGGGCCGATGGCCGCCAGGAATTCATCCACGGTGGCGACAGAAATGGATTGCCGCTGCCCTTCCGGGCCGGTTTCTGCCGGAGCCAGCAGAGCATCCAGCTGCGCTTCAGTCAGAACGTTTTCCTGAAGATCCACCGCACCCTGAGAACCGGCGTACCAGGAGCGAATTTGGCTTTCCGAGAACGAGTTTCCATCAAACACCAGACTCGAGCCGTACAACCGAAAAGCGCTTTCACTGAAACGAACATTCTCCATGGCACAATCCGTCATCTGGGTACCGTCACAAGGAGCGGACACCAGCAGCGACTCCAAGGCGCTGTCGGACAGCGTGCATCCGGTAATGGTTACATTATCCGTCAGCCATAGGTAGAATGCGCTGATTCCCTCCTGGGGTGTGCCGCCCAGCGCATACATCCGGCAATTTTCTACCAAAATGTCCCGGCTGCCTTCCGCAATGACTCCCACAAGGGCGCAATCGTAAAGACTACTGTCCGTCACCTGGACATTCCCAGACAACTTGATCCGCAGGCCGTAGGCACCGCTGCGATGCAGATTCACCTCACGCAGCGCAACATCCTCGCAGTTTTCCAGCCGAACTCCCCCGCTGCTCTGGCTGTCGATCTCCCCGGCATGGGATAGTGACAAATTCTCCAGGGTTACTCCCCTGGAATTTTCCACCACCAGGATATCCGGCGTGGGCTTTACCATGGTAATGCGGCAGTCCCCTGCTCCCTGAATGGTGAGATTTTCCACACCACGGAGAATCAGCGTATATCCTCCATTTTCTTCTCTCCAGGTATAATAGGGATTGTCTGAAACCTGACCATAGTCTGATGCCTGACTAAGCTCATACTCTCCCGGCACCAGCTGAATGGTTCGATTTGGTCCAATGGCAGAAAGCAATTGGTCTACAGAGGATACCTCCGCCAGTCCCGGCTCCGCTCCGCAGCCGGAAAACAGGAACAGACCGGCTGCTGCCAGCAGCGCTGCGGATATAAAAACAGGTATTTTCATTCTTTTCACTTATTCAGCCTCCTTCTATCTTTGCCTTCTACTTTCAAGACGTAAAATACAGAAAAATCATTCGAAAATTTTACAACTTTTCTTTATAGTTTGACATGGCGCAACCCCAATGTCAAGAAAATCCATCGCTGCTTCCAATCACCATACTGCTGGAAAGCGGCATCCCCCCTCCCTGCATATCCGGCAGGAAGGCTATTCCCCCAAAACACTGCTTTGTAAAGTTTTCCTTTTCAGAAAAGGAAAAACACGCTAAACTAGATTCAAGGCCAATTCATACCCCTTCCCGAAAAAAATAGTCGAACGTGCAATTTTACACCCAAATTCCGTTTATTAGGGTGAGGAAGCAAATACACAAGTGAGGTGAAGCAAAGTGGAAGACAGTAAAATCCTCGAGCTGTTCTTCGCTAGAAATGAAGATGCCATCAAGTATACGGATGAAACCTATGGACGGCGGCTTTACCATCTGGCAGACAAGATTGTCCAGAATGGTCAGGATGCGGAAGAAAGTGTCAGCGATACCTATCTGAAGGCGTGGGATACCATTCCTCCCCACAAGCCCCAATATTTCTTTGCGTACATCGCCAGGATTTGCAGAAATTTTGCCCTGGACAAGCTGGATTGGAAAAATGCCGCAAAGAGAAAAGCGGAGATTGTCAGTCTGACCCAGGAAATGGAAGCCTGTGTTCCGGATGCGGTACGGGACCGGACCCTGGAGGGAAAGGAACTGGGCATGATTCTGGACTCGTTTCTGCGAACCTTGAGCGCAGAGAACCGGATGATCTTCATGCGGCGATATTGGTATGCGGATGCGGTTGCGGAAATTGCTGTACGGTACGGAATTAGTGAAAGCGCCATACGGATGCGGCTGAACCGCACCAGAGACAAGCTGGCAGGCTATTTGAAACAGGAGGGCGTACATTTATGAATGGAAAAGATCTGTTCCTTGGACTAAAATATGTGGGAGAAGACCTGATCGACGAAGCGGAGAATCAACCCTTTCCCAGCCAGGTGGCCGGAGCGGAAGAACCCCGAAAGACCCGCAGACCGCTGCTGATTGCTGCACTGATTGCCCTGATGCTTTTGCTGGTGGGCTGCGGGGTGGTATATGTTCTGAAAATGCAGGATTTGAAACTGGGTGAAGCCCAGGTCACGCAGGACCACTGGGATAATCAGCAGCACACCATGGTATCTCAAACGGTCTCTCAGCAAACCCTGACCCTCAGCGGCCTGAAGGGTACTCCCAACTATCAGGCGGCTCAGGAGTGGTACGAGTTTGAACAGACCTATGACCCGGATCACCAGATTTATTTTGAAGCTAAGGACAATCCTGAGGAGTTCCCGGTGCAATACGCATTTTACAACCCCTATACGCAGGACATGGTAAATAAGATCGAGGAAATCTGCGGTAAATATGATTTGCAGCTTGTGGGAGCTTCGGTGAAGGCACAAAGCGCCAAGGCACTGCTGGAATACCTGGACATCGACAGCATTCTGCTGCCGGATGCGCCGGCGGAGGCAGCTTATGACTATGCCAGCTATTATGAAGGAGGCTATTTCCATACCGATGTCACCTTCCGGATGACAGACGGGGCGGATGCCTGGCCATACCAGAGTATGCTCAGCTTCCTCTACAGTCCCAAGGACTGCTTTAACAATGATCTGTTCGACCTGACGGGAGACGACTGGCATGAACGAAACTACACCACCAAATCCGGACATGATGTGCTGATCCTGCGCTCTCCCACAGTGTGGGCCAGCTGGGTATTCTGCGATCTGGAAGAGGCCACAGTTGCCCTCCGTGTGGAAACGATTTTCCAAGTGTATACGGATGAAAACGGTTATCAAGAAGTAATTGAAACCCCTATGACCGACGAACAGCTGAATCAGATTCTGGATACCATAAACTTTGACCTGAAACCGAATCCCGGTGATCCTAACATTCTGGAAGGACAGAAGCCCAGCACCGATCTGGTTCAGACGCAAAATGGATATACCATAGAAGTGAAGCAAGTCTTCACAGATGGACAAAGAGTTGCTATTACCTTAGGACTGACTGCTCCGGAAGATGTAGATCTGGAACAATATTTGAACGAACCGGGTTTATTTTTCAGTCGACAGAATTTTGAGCCCATTACAGGAGACGTTTACAGCGGGAGTGGCGCCTTGGATCGCAGAGCAGACAATGACGGGAAAGCGAACACCGTCGAGTTTTTCGGAGTAATTGAACGGAACGTCGGGGATGGCATGGCATATCCCCAGGGGGTCACCTGCAACCTGTATTTGGAAAATCTTTATGCAGGCCCATGGGGCGATCCGTTTGATGCACCTTTGTTCGTGGAAGGTGTATGGAATTTCGACATTACCATGGAAGATGGAGACTGGCGGGAAATCGAGTTTGTCAGGGAACCCATCACCACCAAAGTCTGCACAGGCTGGGATGCAAGCGGCAATGATGTGTTTGATGACGTGACCCTTACCTCTCTGAAACTCCGGGGGTTCGGCGGCTCCTTTACCAGCACCTGGGAAGGCGGCGGATTGGATCTGGCGGATTACCGCGGTGGAAAATTCCCCACGGTAGTACTGAAAGATGGTACACAGATCCGATTAAATGGCAGCCTGGGGATTTATGACCATGAAGATCAGGGGAAACTGATTCCGTTGGACGATGTGGACCACCTGGTGCTGATGGACGGAACGGTACTGTATCCAGTTATAGAGTAAAACAGCATATATAAGAAAAGGCAGGGCCTATAATCAGGCCCTGCCTTTCTGTATAATCCACTCTAAAGCTAGGCTTCGGCATTCTCTGCCACAATTTGTTCCACATGAGAGCGAATCTCTTCCTCGGGGACCTCCGTCACCGTCAGGATGGTGGGGACCCTCGCTTCCCCTTGTTCGATGTAGGCAACCTCTGCCTGAGTCAGTCTACCATTTTCATCAAACTGAACCTCCACATTCCGGAGCAGAGAGGAACCAACACCCCCCACCTGGAAGGTAATCCGGCTGTCCGTGATGGCATCCTGATCGGTGAAGAACACATTGTTGTACAAATGATCCCACTCCATCAGATACCACCATTCGTCGTAGAACAGGTCGGCGTTGACATCGTTGGCATAGGTCACAGAACTGTGACTATAGGCGCCGCCCTCGCCATTGTAATAGTCGGTAACACACACGCCGTCATATTTCCAGTAGATTTTGCGAGACTTGTTGCCCTGGCCCAGCATACTCTGCTGCTCTATGCAGTAGCTTCCGGCACAGATTCGGTCAATCTCTGCCTTCAGCCGGGCCAGCGCTTCTTCGCCTCCTTCTCCTGTCACCTGACCCCGCTGACGGATTTGGAATTCAGCATACTGGATGGTGGTTTCCTGCCCGTTGGAGAAACGCTTGCCCATGCGGTAAAGCCCCGGCTCCAGACGGCCATAGTAGGGCGTCCAGTCCACCTGATCGATGATGGTGCTGCGGATTCCCAGACGGTAGGTCTCCTCTCCCCAGGAGGGATCGCCGGCCTGAGATTCCAGAACTTCCCAACTGTCATCGGTCTTTCGTTCCAGCCAATAGTTGCTGTCGGTGGTGTAGTTGCTGACACCCGGCTTGTCCGGTGCCCGCATCCACACATCTCCCGTTTCGTCGGTCAGCAGGTCATCATCCACGCGGAAGAAAATGCCCCAGGCTGATTCTGCCTCAGCGGTATACGAATCTACAGGCTGTTCCTGAACATTCTGGGTATCTTCGTAGGAAGCTTTTGCCACCGTCAGTGCCCGCCGGCTTTGCAGCACGGTATTCCCATCACCCTGGGTGCGGGTGGTCAGGTCCGCTCCGGATAGGTTTCCGGTACTGTCAAAGGCATAGATACAGGTCTGCTGATATACCTTTCCCTGGCTGTCTGCCCAGAAAGCAGTAAAACAGACTTCCTGCGCTTCCGACCGGCTGTCCGATTCACTAAAGGAGATAAAGGCATTTTCAGGAGGATAGAATGGCTGATTCCAGCCGGTCCGCTGAATATTCTCCTTGGTGGCGTAGACGTTGCTGTAGCACACACCGTTGCTATAGTAATCAATCCTGCCATTTTCGGTTCCCAAGAGATAAGCTGCTTTGGGTGAAAGATTTCCGGAAGTGTCCGACTCTTCCACTGTGACTATACACAGCTGCTGGCTCAGCGCTTCCAGCGCATCCCGGCAGCGTTGGACGGCTCTGGATTCTTCCTGGGTCAGCGTATTGGTGTAAAGGTGGAACCAGGTATAAAAGGCTGATGTTTGTCCGTTTCGGCTGGCCCGAATGCCCAGCCGGTAATCTCCCTGAGGTAAGCTGCCATATATCAGTGTCCAGTCCAGCTTATTCGGGAAACTGAGTCCTGCTGCGGTCACTTCCCCACCCAAACTGCCGTAAAATACCGAATCTGCAGCCGTCTTGGTCAGCATCTCCCAGGTTTCCCCGTTCCATTGTTCCAACCAGTAGCCGTATTTGATTTCAATCGGCGTTCCGTCCCATTCTTCTCCATCCAGTCCCACGCCGTAATATATGGTTGCCTGGGTGGGAGAGATATCTTCCACCCACAGTCTCAGCCCCCAGTCCGGGTTTTCCGTCATGGGCGGCTGCTGCGCAACCGCAAATTTCTCTTGGGTGATTGCCTGCTCTGATGTGGTATTAGTTGGGCTGGTCACCAGACAGACCGTGACAAACACAATAGCAACCACGCTGAGCAGACCCACCCAGAAGCTGGATTTGCGGTAATTCAGCACTGCAAGAATCCGGTTTTTCACATTGATTTCACCGAATGCCACCGGGGAACCAGCGTAGTGGGGCCGCCCGCTGCTGCAATCCAGCAGCGCTTCGGAATAAGCTTTCCGCTCCGGCAGCTCCATAAACTGTACTACCCGTTCATCGCAGGCCATTTCAATGTCTCGGCACAGGAGAATGTAGGCCACCCACACCAGAGGATTGAACCAGTGCAGGGCAAGGGCCAAGAAGCCGATCATCTTGATCCAGTGATCCCCCTTATCCAGGTGGGTCCGCTCGTGGTCCAGGATGTAACGGCGGGTTTCCGGCTGCATCCCCACGGGTATGTAGATTCTGGGCTTGATAAATCCCAGAATGAAGGCTGTTTCAATTCCTTTGGATTCCCAGCCCCCGGGGATTTTTACTGCATCCCGCACTCGGCGTCGCAGGGAAAGATAACTGTAAACACTGTAGCTCAGGAAAATCACCGCTACTCCAGCCCACAGGTAGGGCATCAGAGCAGACAGATTAATTGTCTTGCCAGAAACGCTGGGCTGCCCTTCCTGGGAAGTTACTGCTTCCACTGACGGCTGTTCCGTCACCGGAAGCTGGGCATCTTCCCAGGTGGAATCCTCTATGTCCTGGGAAATAACCGGCGTCGTTTGGGGTTCCACCACTGCCGGGGTTTCCCAGCGGATGGCCGCTTCCGGGCGGGATTGGGGCTGCAAACTCAGGTCGCTTTGGATTTCAAAGGGCATCAGCAGCCGGATACCAGCCAGCAGCCACAGGTAACACAGGTATTTTTTCGGAGCGTTTCTCAGTACCAGCCGTAAGATCAACACGGCCACAATCACCACACTGCCATGGAAGCTGGCTGTGAGGACATTTTCAAACAGAGTTCCCATGGTTCATTCCTCCTCCTGAAATTGGTCGATCAGGCTGCGCAGCTGGTCCATTTCCTGCCTGGTCAGATGTTTGCTTCGGGAGAAGGCGGCGATGAACGCCGGCATGGACCCTTCAAAGGTCTGCTCCACCATAGTGTCCAGCCGATTGTTCTGAACCTGCTGCTTGGACACCAGGGAGGTTACCACGGAGTTCTCGTTTTTTACCACGCCCCGGTCCGACAACCGCCGGATGACAGTGTATGTGGTGGATTTGGACCAGCCCAGCTTTTCTTTGCACAGCGTCACAAGCTGGTGGGAGGAAATCGGCTCGTGCTCCCACAGCAGCAGACAGAATCGGTATTCACTATCAAAAATTTCCGGAATCTGGGCCATCGCAATTCCTCCTTGGTTTATCGTCCGACATAATTGCTGTCCAAAGGCTGGCCGTCCACGGTTACATTTTTGCTGCCACGCAGCTCAAAATAAGGGCATTCATCCATCCAATCATTGGAAATATCCCGGATCAAAGTGCCGGCAATGGTTACATTCTCACAGCTGTCCAGTTGAATACCTGTAATACTGCACTCGTAGATTTCGGAGTTGATCACCTGCAGATTCAGGGTGTTTATCGCATCGACACCCATGGTGCCGCAACCGAACATTCCGCAGTTCTCTACCAGAACATCTTCACAATTCCGCAGCTGGAAAACGCCACCCATGCAAGCTCCCGGCTCCTCAGTGTGGCCGCCGGTAAAGCCAGACAGGGTGATGGCGCTGCAATTTTCAAAGGTCAGCACGTTGGCGTACCGGGGAATAGCAGACAGAGTATGGGCGCCCCGATCCTCGCCCTCGGCCATAACAGTCAGGTTGGACAGATTGCGGATTACCAAGCTGGGTCCATCGAAGTTGTCTTCCCAGTAGTAGTATTCTCCGGTTTCGGTTCCGTAACCGGTGGCATCACTGAAAATAATCAATTCCGAATCCAGAATGATGCAGGTATCCGGCGCCAGGGCCTTCAGGAATTCATCGGCAGTCTTCACATGAACTTCGGTCTGCTCCCCGGTGGAAACCGGCGCCGCTACGGCTGGAGCCGGTGCGGTCTGCTCCTGGGTCTCGTCTTCAAACACCACCGGCTCTCCGGCAGCATCCACTGCCGTGAGACTATTAGAGCTGTACCAATTGCGAAGTTCATTGTCTCCGTACTCCATTTCCTTCAGTACCACGCCCTCGGTCTGGAGATTGTAGACGGAGCTGGAGATTTGCACACCGTTCAGACGGCACTTCTCCAGAGTGATATCTGCGCCGCCCTGAATCAGGAAGACATCCTGGACATAGCTATCGGAAATACTGCACCCGGAAATGGTAACGCCGGTGTTCTCCCAGATACCGAAAATCTCCTGCACCGGCTGGTCGCCGCCGAAGCTGTGGAACTCGGTGCCGGAGATGGTGACATTCTGGTTGCTGCTGAGCTGGATGGCTCCCAGGGAGCATTCATAGATCTCGCAATCCGCAACCGTTACATTTTCCGACTGGAAAGCCATTACACCCAAGGTTCCGCAGCCGTACAGGCCCAGTCCCTGCAAAGTCACATCTTTGCTGGAGCCCAAGCGTACCACGCCGCCTTCACACAGGTCGACTTGCACTCGGTGACCTAAGGTCATGTCCGCCAGCGTCACGCTGCTGCACCCTTCCAGAGACAGGACATTGGCCCAGCGGGAGTCAGCGATCAGAGTGGTGGTACCCTTTCCGCCCCCCCGGATGGTCAGACCATCCACACCCTGAATTGTCAGTTCGTATTCCCCGGCCCCCAGGTCGTTCCAGGTGTAGTATTCACTTTCACTCTTTCCGTAATCTGAAGCGGTAGAAAGTGCAAACTCCCCTTCTGCCAGGACAATTTCTGCGCCCGGAGCAATTGCCGCCAGCAACTCATCCACTGTGGACGCTTCCACTGGGCCTGCAGCAGTCTCCTGACCGCAGGCTGCAAAGCAGCAGGCCAAAGCCAGAATCAACAGCAATGCTAATGTTTTCTTCATTTGAAATCTCCCTTTCATTTGTATTTTTTGCGACTGTTTAATGCGTTAGACCACTACGGCTAGTCTAACACATTAAATCAGCCTTGTCAACCCCTGCCGAACCAATTTAATATTTTTATAATCCAGCAGTAAACTTTACCCTGCAAACCAAAATACCATGGGCAAATCTTTTAGACGCAGCTCCAAATGTTTATCCGGGAATACAGTAAGGTCTTTTAAGAGTGACTTACTCAGCATCTCGCTTTCCGCCCGATAGTCCAGCAGCGCAGATATCTCCGCTTGTATTTCCTGTTTCAGCAGCAGGGTGTCACCAATATTTCCCTGCTGCGCCTCCGTTTTTTCCAGCCGCCCCTGATAGGATTTGATCTGATCTTCATACCGCTTTTTCATGGCTTGCATGTCATTTTTGGAGATTTCTCCGGAAAAATAGTTATCCAAAACCGCTTCCTTTTTTTGCTGAAGCCGATCCAGTTCAAAACGCAGCCGCTCCGGATCATCCGTGTTCCTGTTGTCACCGTCATGAATTGCCTCCAGGGCCAGCGCCGTCATATTATCAATAATAGGCTTGACATCCATTGAAAGACTCCTGACAGCGAGTTTCAGCATATGTATAGCGTCGTCATCCCGAACCAATTTTCCAATGCTGCAGCCATTACTGCCTTCGTTCACCGCAGTACTGCAGCTCCACCGCCGAACCTTTGTGCCGTTCCTCAAGGTCCGTACCCGTCCAACAAAACTTGCTCCGCAGAGGGCGCACTTGATCTTGCCGGAGAACACATAACGATTGGAGTGACCGTTCTCCCCTTCTCTGTGTTTGTTGTTCTGCTCTAGCCGTTTCTGAGCCAAGTCCCAGACTTCCCGGCTGATAATCGGCTCATGATGATTCTCGATACGGATTTGCGGTACCTGGCCTCGATTAGTTCGCTTCTCATGAGTCAGATAATCGGGGGTATAGGTTTTTTTCTGAACCAAGTCCCCCACATACTTTTCATTTTTCAGGATTTTGATGATGGCGCTGGATTTCCACACGCCTCCATGATAGGTACGATATCCTTCCCGGTTCAGATATCGGACAATCTCAGCGGTTCCCACCTGCTCCACTGCGTATTTCCGGAAAATCAAGCGTATAAGTTCTGCCCCTTCGGGCTCAATGGACAGCTTGCCATCCTTTAGGTCATAGCCCATAAGGGAACGGCCAAATACAACTCCTTTTTCCATCTGCCGGGTCTGCCCCCAGACCACCCGGTTGGAGGTTTTCCGACTTTCATCCTGAGCCATCGTTGCCATGATGGAGAGCCGCAGTTCTCCATCGCCGTCCATGGTGTTGATGTGGTCGGTCATGAATTCCACTGCAACACCGATTCGTTTCAATTCCCGGGTATAGCTCAGGGTATCTACAATATTCCGGGAAAAACGGCTGACTTCCTTGGTCAGAATCAGTTGGAATTTTCCTTCATGGGCATCCTGAATCATCCGGTTAAATTGGATGCGTTTCCTGGTACTGGTTCCAGATGTCCCCTCGTCCGCATAAATGGCGTACAGCTCCCAATCGGGATTTCGGGCAATGTATTCCTGGAAATATTGCTGCTGAGATTCAAACGAATTTGCCTGATCCTCTTTGTCAGTAGATACCCGGCAATAACTTGCTACTTTCAATTTGATCCTTCCCCTCTCTGCGGGTGTTTCTGGGTCCACTCCCGATGCTGCCGGTCCAGACGCTCCTGGGCGTGGCGGTACTGCATTTCATTGAGCCGACCCTGCTCTTTGAGGGCCAGCAGCAGACCGCTTTGGAGACGATACAGAAATGGTTCGTCCTGTTCTCTGGTAATCTTCCGGTTATGTTCAATTTTTACAAGGGACGCATACTGCTTTGCCATACTGCCAGCCCTCCTTTCCTCTGAAATTCTATGCTGGTCTGCGATATGGTTGACCCAAGTTCCAAAAGGCTGATTGCGTTTTGATGGCAAAGAAAAACAGGTGAAGAAAGAATCCTTCACCTGTTGCATGAAAGCCTAATGCTCTCCTCTATTCACTTTTTACGGTTGGGATTATGTTAATCGGGTGCATATCCAGCCACGGCGGGCACGGGAAACTGCCTTCAACCGGTTTTTCGTGTTTCCCACAAATCTTCCACTCTTCCTTTTCCAGGACGATGCCGATGTCAGCGCACACCAGACGTTTCATATGCCGCCCGGCATTGGAAGAGATCAAACCTCGTTTGACGTAGCCAATGGTAACGGTTAAATCAGAACGTACCACTGGGTCTCCTTCCCCAGTATCACCGTTCATGCCGCTGTTGATATCCACACTGACCACAAATGCGGTGGATGTGTTGATTGCCTCGATGGCAGTACGATAATTTTTCCGTAGCTGCCCCTGAAAGCCGGTTCCCAGCAGGCAGTCAACCACAATTTGGTAGCCGGCAAGGCAGCCTGCTTCAAATGGATGAACCGGAACTCCTGCGGAAACCGCTTTCTCCGCGTAGTACTTACTGTCCTGTGACAGATGCTGGCTGACAGTGAACACCGTGCAATCATGGTGATACTCCTTCAAAATGCAGGCCAGGGCAAAACCGTCTCCGCCGTTATTGCCGGAACCAACCACGATTGCAGTATGTCCCTCCCAGGCTCCTGCCAGGAAAACACCATATGCCGCCCGGTACATCAGTTCCAAGCTCGGTACCAGGTTGGCGATGGTGCAGGCATCGCTCCGTCGCATATTTTCTACAGAAATGCAGTCAATCATAGGTGCCTATCTCCCCTTTTCGCAGGAAAACATAGGTGCTCTCATCCGAACGCACTCCATCGAATCGATAGTTAAGACGGTCAAAACTGCGGATTTGCTCCGGAGTCTGGATTTGATTCTGGGCCATGAAGCGAACCATCTCTCCCCGGGCCATTTTGCACATGGTTCCCTTTTCAATCACCTTGCCGTTCTTTTCTTCGCCAAAGACGCAGGTAATGAAACGGACAGGAGCCGGAAGATATTTGGAAATACAGATACTGTATTCTTTGGATGCCAGGTTGAGGATGCAGCCCGTCTCCGCAAACAAAGCCTTTGCCAGGCGATCCCCCCAGTATGCGTAAAGGTCTTTGTACTGCCCAATGTTGAGTTTCGCCTGCATCTCCAGGCGATAGGGCGTAACGCCATCAAAGGGCTTCAGGACTCCGTAAAAGCCGGACAGAATCCGCAGATGTTCCTGAATGTATGCATACTCTCCATCGGTAAACACGCCGGGAGCCATGTACTGGTACTGAATGCCCTCATAGGCCAGCAATGCCGGGGTCAATCCCTTGCGCAGGTCCATATCCCCAAGCCGCCGGACATTCAGCTGCGCAATCTGGTCGTTGCATTTCCAGAGTTTTTTCAGTTCTTCATAGGACATGCTCTGCATCTTCCGGCGCAATTCCTCGGTGCTTGTCAGAAATTCCGGAAGACCCTGATATGGAAAGCTGTCCGTATCCACATTCATTTTCTTGGCCGGGGAAATGATGATCCGCATGGCTTACTGCTCCCCCGCCAGGTAGGCAAGAATCTCGGCAGCATTGGTGTCCGGCTTGACCTTGGGCATGACTTTTTCAATGTTACCCTGCTCGTCAATGAGAAAGGTTGTCCGAACCACTCCCATGCTCACCTTGCCGTAGAGCTTCTTTTCCAGCCAGACACCGTAAGCCTGAATGGCCTGCAGTTCCGGATCGGACAGGAGGATGAAGGGCAGATCATACTTCTGAGCGAATTTGAGATGGGACGCAACAGAATCCTTGCTGATTCCGATGACCACAATATCCTGCGCCTTGAACTGCTCGTAGCTTGCTCCGAAGGCGCAGGCCTGCCGGGTGCAGCCAGGTGTATTGTCCTTTGGATAGAAATAGAGGACAACCTTTTTGCCTGCAAAATCCGACAGACGGACGGGGTTGCCATTTTTATCCAACAGGTGAAAATCCGGTGCTTTCATTCCCACTTCCAACATCGTGCATTCTCCTTTGTGAAATGATCATGATAATGAATCATAGCAGAAAGAGAGGTCATTTGCAAGGACCGATGGAACAATTCCATATCGTAGGACATCTCCCTTTTTAAACCGACTGTATTTTTCGACGGAAGGTTAAGTATGATTGTCTACGTCTCTACATTGCCGTTTGCCTATACATTATCAATGAGCGTACAAATACAAAGCGTAAAATCCAAGTTCAGATTAAAAAGTTTGAGTATTTCTTCAATTTACTGTACTTTTCAGTATAAACATGGTATAGTTAGTGCAGCAAAGGCCCATTTGTAAAAAAACAACCATCTAGAAAGGGGGGTAAATGATGGCTTTTGATTTCAAAAAAGAGTACAAGGAATTTTATCTAGCGAAAAGCAAGCCACAGATTGTGACGGTCCCACCCATGAATTACGTTGCTGTCCGGGGAACAGGTGACCCGAACGAAGAAGGCGGCGCTTACAAGGCTGCTATTGCTGTGCTGTATGCAGTTTCCTACACCATTAAAATGAGCAAACTGGGAGACCATCGGATTGACGACTACTACGATTTTGTGGTTCCGCCTCTGGAAGGCTTCTGGTGGCAGGACGGGGTCCAGGGTGTGGATTATACCAGCAAGTCCTCTTTTCACTGGATCAGCGTGATCCGTCTGCCGGACTTTGTCACCCAGGAGGATTTTGATTGGGCAGTTGCAGAAGCCACCCGGAAGAAAAAGCTGGACTGCTCCATAGCTGAGTTTATGACCATTGATGAGGGCAAGTGTGTCCAGATCATGCATATTGGCCCTTATGATGATGAACCTGCCACCGTGGCTGTTATGGACCAATACTTAGCAGCAAATGGTTATGAAAACGACTTCTCTCTGACCCGGATGCACCATGAAATTTACCTGAGTGATGCCCGGAAGATCGCTCCGGAAAAATGGAAGACGGTAATCCGGCATCCGGTAAAGAAAGCGGACTAGCTGCCAATATCTGAGCCAACATAAGAGAAGGAACGTGATTCTATGCAGCAAAGTGAAATGGGCCAACGCCGTGAAAACACTCTGGTAATGCTGTGCTTTGGCGACTCCAACACCTACGGTTATGACCCCCGGGGCTTTTCCGGAGACCGATATCCCGAGGAAAGCAGATGGGTTAATATTCTGTCTGGGAAAACTGGTTGGACGATAAAGAACGCAGGACAAAATGGTAGAGAAATACCCCGAAATCCTCTCCAATTTCAGCAGGCAGAACTGCTGATTGCTCGAACCTCGCCGAGTCTTTTCACGGTGATGCTAGGAACCAACGACCTTCTGCAAGGAGCAACTGCCCAGGAAGCTGCATCCCGGATGGATGAATTTCTGAGACATATCCGTCCAGGGGTTGCCATTATTCTGCTCATCGCCCCGCCTCCTATGCAGCCCGGCACCTGGGTAACAGACCAGACTCTTTTGGGGGAATCCCGGAAGCTGGCAGAGACGTATCAAAGTTTGGCCCGTAAGCTGCACATTTTCTTTGTGGACGCAGGACAGTGGAACGTATCCCTGGCATTTGACGGGGTCCACTTCACAGAAGCCGGACACTGCGCTTTTGCCGAGGGGTTATGGCAATATCTGATGAGTGAGCTGGGTGCTGTAACCGCTGGAGAATAATTGAGTTGGGCAAAAATTGACCCACGCCATAAGTCATCTTTCTTGAGCACCAGGCCTGGTAATGAACAAAAAAGCGGGCAAGCACCTAAAGTGCTTGCCCGCTTTGCTGACCGCAGAGCGTATCCGGGGGAACTGTGTGCTGAACACACATCGTATACCATGTATCAAAGCCATTGACTGTTTCGGCAAAATTCGTGGTCTGCAACGCATTGCTTTGTTGACTACAGATGCCCGTTCACGATTCTGCTTTTCAGGTCAATCACTTTTTTCCCAATGGTGTGGATCACATCAAAAAAGCAGTCATCTCCCTTGCCGGTGGGGTCATCCAGTCCCCAGTCCTCCCGGTACCGGCAGGGCAAAGACGGACAGGATACATTACACCCCATGGTAATCACAATGTCAACAGGAGGGATTTCAGACAGCAATTTGCTGTATTGCGTCTGCTCCATATCCACACCGTAGAGCCGCTTTATCAGCCTGACAGCATCCTGGTTGATCTGGGGCTTGGTTTCGGTTCCCGCAGAAAAGCAGTCAAACACATCGGCAGCCAACAGCTTGCCCAGTGCTTCTGCAATCTGGCTGCGGCAGGAATTGTGAACACAAATAAAGGCTACTTTTGACTTTTGAGGCATGGTTTACCCCCGAACCTTTCGAATCAAGTCCTTGGCTTCATCTTTTTTCAAAACCTTGCCGTAGGACACAACCTTGCCGTCCACCACCAGCGCTGGGGTACTCATCACTCCGTAAGCGGCAATCTGGGCAAAATCAGTCACGTGGTCAATGGCTGTTTCCATGCCCAGTTCTGCCAATGCCTCACGGGCAGCCTGCTCCAGGGCATTGCATTTTGCACATCCGGAGCCAAGCACTTTAACACCTCTGGATGCTTTTCCGGCCTCTGCCTGGGCCATGGCCTCCGGGGTGCAGCTGCCGCAGCAACATGAAGTCTTTTCCTCTTTTTTGTTTCTGTTAAACAGTCCCATGGTTCATACCTCCTAAGTTAAATAAAAAAATATTGGAAAATATTGAACAGATAACCTACCAAAATGATGCCAACCGTACAAATGGCGACAAACAAAATCAGCAGCTTCAGCTTGACGGCCTTGCGGAGCATAATCATGGACGGCAGGCTCAGGGTTGTTACTGCCATCATAAAGGACAGAATTGTGCCAAGCTGCGCTCCTTTTGCCAGCAGAGCCTCCGCTACCGGAATTGTGCCAAAGATATCCGCATACATGGGAACACCCACCAGGGTTGCCAGAATCACACCAAAAGGATTATGACTGCCCAGTATCGTCGCAATCCAGCTTTCCGGGATCCAGTTGTGGATCACTGCGCCAATTCCCACACCTACTAAAATATAGGGGAATACCTTTTTGAACGTAGAGACAACCTGCTCCTTTGCGTAGTTCGCACGCTCTGCTTTGGTCAGGGTAGGTGTTTCCATATCTACGTTACCAGCGGAAAGGATGTAACTTTCCACATACTTTTCCATGTGCAGCTTTTCGATGATTGCACCGCCCACTACAGCAATCACTAATCCTACCAGCACATAGACCGCTGCAACCCTCGTACCAAAGATGCTCATAAGCAGCACCAGACTGCCCAAATCCACCATGGGAGAGGAAATTAAAAAAGAGAATGTTACCCCCAGAGGAAGGCCTGCGCTGGTAAATCCAATAAACAGTGGGATGGAAGAGCAGGAACAGAAGGGGGTTACCGTTCCAAGCAGAGCGGAGATGATGTTCGCGCAGATGCCATGAAAGCGGCCTAAAATTTTCTTGCTGCGTTCTGGCGGGAAGTAGCTTTGAATATAGGAAATAACGAAGATC